>Ga0172382_10001222_pt1 | contig 46599 bp, 38 predicted proteins | sample Leawel138RmetaG_FD_122245 | JGI IMG/M metagenome (GOLD analysis project Ga0172382, IMG submission 122245) | Leachate microbial communities from a municipal landfill in Southern Ontario, Canada - Leachate well 138R metaG | ecosystem: Engineered > Solid waste > Landfill > Unclassified | place...
AGATGGCCAGGCCGACCTTGCCGGCCGGTGTGTCATAGACATCGAAACGGGTGCCGGGCGTGTAGCGGTCCGATTCGCTGAAAGGGACCAGGAAGCGCTTGGCGCTCAGTCCGTAGAACCGGGAGCCGTCGAGCAGGAGGGCCGAAAAATGCCGATCGGTCTGGCTGACGCTGTCGCCTTCCGTGACACACAAAACCGTGAGACCGCCGAGCTGGCGCGCCAGGCGCAAATAGGCGTCTCGGTACGCCTGATCGATCCGGTTCTGCCGGTCCCACAAGCCGAGCTCGGTTTCGGGAAGGACATAAATATCGGCATCGGCCGGCCAGTCCAGCGCCAGGTAGGCGTCCCGCCTGGTTTGGTGATATTGCGCCAGCTCCTCGGCCGTTTGGACCGAAAATCCACGGGACGGGACACCGCGGGCGACGGCGACGCGGACAGTCCGCACGGATGAGGGCACAGCCCGGTAGCCGGCCAGGCCGATGCCAAGGGCCAGGCAGCCGGCAGCCAGGAGCGCGCCGGCCAGGACAACGATCCGCTGATCGCCGACCCGGCATCCTGCCGCGCGCAAAACCAGCCATATCAGCGCGCCGGCGATGGCCGCCAGATAAAAAAGGCTCAGCGACGGTCCCCAGGCCGCGCATAGCGCCAGGGCTTCCGTCCGCAGCGCAACCGGCGCCAGGAGGGGAATCATCTGCATACGGTTAAGCCCGGGGATCCGGGCAAAGGCATAATCGAAACAAAACCAGGCGCACGGCAACACCAGCAGGCGAAGGTGACCGGCCTGGCGCAGCAGGAGATAGAGCAGGCGGCCGGCCAGTTCGCCGAGCAGCAGTGCCAGCAGCAAACCGGTTATCCAGGGGAAAACCGGCTGCCAGACAGCCAAGCCCAGCAACAGAAAATAGGGCGCGACAAAGGCGTAAGCGGTCCAGCGGGAACAGGGCCGGGCCACAATAAGGAAAGATGCCGCCAACAGGCCGGGGTAGAAGGCCGCCGAACAGGATGGCCACAAGAGGCCCAGAATGATCAGGGATGACGCGGCCAGGGCCCAAAGCGGTTCGAAACGGGCGGCTGAGCCTTCCAGATGCGGTCGATAGCGGATCATGGCACCCCCCTGATGGATATGAATGGCCTTACAAGAAAACGGCATCAGCAGACCGACCTCATTATATCGCAAAACATGATATGGTCTATCCGGCCGGATCGCGAAAGCGAACTGACATGTTCTCAAGGCAAGAAGAACCTTTTATTGCTTTGCGTCAGTACGATTGGATTAGCGCTTTACCGGCTGGGCTGATCCAAACAAGTGACTTAAAAATCATGATAGACTATATTGTGTAATCTGACGCGGTGGTTTGACAAGCTTTAATTCACCATCACACCTGCCTCTGGATAACCAGTATGGAAAGCAAACGCTCTACGGTCGTTTCTGTGACGCTAAAAATATCATATCCGATAGACAAGTACGACACAGAGGGGTATACTTGACTTGTCGGCAGATGCCGACCCGGCTGGCTAAACCAGTTAAAACGGAATAGCGATTTGATGACATGGATGCGATGAATGCCTGGCTGTATCTGGACGCTTGGCCAGACAGGAGCAAATAGCGTAACCGACCTACTTTTCGGGTCGGTTTTTTCTTTTTATCGGTATGGCTGGACGGAAACTGTCACATCACGACTTCCAGGAACGACATCGAGGTGGGCTTTTCGGCTCATCGATATGCAATTTGAAAGGGGACGTGAACATGACCAAATTGAATGTGATCGAAGGCATCGGCCCGACTTACGAAGCCAAGCTGGTTGAGGCGGGCATCAAGAGCATCGAGGACCTGCTGGAGAAAGGCGCGACCAAAGAAGGCCGGGCTGCCATCGCCGAGAAGACGGAAATTTCTGACAAGCTCGTGCTGCGCTGGATCAACCACGCAGACCTGATGCGTGTCAAGGGCGTACGCGGCGAGTATTCCGAACTGCTGGAAGCATCCGGCGTCGATACGATTCCGGAGCTGGCCCAGCGCAAGGCGGCCAACCTGTACGCCAAAATGGTTGCGGTCAACGAGGAGAAAAAGCTGGTGCGCAAGCTACCCACCGAAGCCCAGGTCGCGAACTGGGTCGAACAAGCCAAGGCGCTGGGGCGCATGATCAAGTACTGATCACGAAGGATTATTTTAAATGAAAGCCCGGCAGGACTCGTCCTGCCGGGCTTTTGTCAGTGTGATCCGTTTTCAACCCGCTGGTACGCGATGGCCTTGGTCGGGCAGACCTGCACGCAATTTTGGCATTGCAGGCAATCAGCCGGCCGGATGACGGCCTTGCGTGTCTGGGCATCGACCCGAACAGCCAGGTTCGGGCAGACTTTTTCACACTTCTTGCAGCCAATGCACGCGTCGGCCTGCACATGGTGCGACCGCATCGACCAGCGTCCGAACAGCCGCTGCAGCGCTCCGAAGGGACAGATGAAGTGGTGAAAGACTTCGGGCTTGAAAAACAGCGTCAGGACAAAGGACAGCAGGACGAAAAAGGGCAGCAGCGGCACATTGACGCGCAGCAGGCGCTTGCTGCCCAGCAGCACCGCGACAGACACGGCCAGGATCAGCCATGGAATCCAGGACTGCTTCAGCCAAGCCGGCGTCTCGCGCCGTTTCCCTTTCGACTTGCGGGCCAGCGCGTCGGCCGCCACCATGACCGTATTCATGGGGCAGGCATAGCCGCAATAGAGCCGGCCGAACAGGATGGCCGCCGGCAGGGTCAGGGCAAAAAGGGCCAGCCACAGCACCATTTTACCGCTGGCGATAACCGCCAGGAAAAGGATCAGAAAAGCCAGGCGGATCAGGATTATTTGTGTTTTTCGTGTCATCAAGCAACCTCCAGGTTCATGTTCTTGGCCGATTGTACTTGTGAAAAATCCCGCCATGCGTTACATTGGTAACACCTGGCGGGATTTTCTTGTTGCAAGGAGCGCTTCATGGATCCAATTCGTTTAAAAATGCATCCCTGGCTCGCCCAGGCCAAACGCGTGCCGTTGCTGGCGCTGCTGGGGGACGATGCCCTTGAGGCTTTGCTTGACCAGCCGGGCATCCAGGTCCGGCGCTATGCGCCGGGGGCGTTGATCCACCTGGCCGAAGACCCCTGCAGGGGCATCGAGGCCATCGTCTCGGGACAAGTCACGATCGAACACAGCGACGAGCAGGGTCGCTTCGAGGTGATCACGGACGTCGGCGCCGGCGATTTGATCGGCGGTCAGGTGGTCTTTTCACGCCAGCCGGTCTACCCGATGACCCTGATTGCGGCCGGCGAGACCATCCTGATCGCCCTGGAACGCGCGCTTTTGGTCAGGCTGCTGCAGGATAACGAAGATTTTCTGATGGAATTTCTGCGCCTGATGTCGGATAACGCCTCGCGCCTGAGCGACAAGATCCGCCAGACGCTGCGCCGCTCGATCCGCGAGAACCTGGTCGGACTGATCAGCCAGGAGATCCGGCGCCAGGGCACAAATGCTATTTTACTGCCGCTCAGCAAGAAAGCGCTGGCTGAACGCTGGGGCGTCCAGAGGACCTCGATCTCGCGCGAACTGCAGAAAATGAGCCAGGAGGGCCTGCTGACCGTTTCAGGCGCCCGCCTCACGTGGCTTGGGCCTGACGTTTCTGCCGGACAACGGCCAGGGCCACGGCCAGCAGCGCGACCGCGAACCCAAGTTGGATCAGCATCGCCTGAATGACGGGCTGCAGCGCTTGCAGATCCATGACCGGCAGGCTGTCCAGGGTGTTGACGGCACGCACGTACCAGTAGGTCGGCGTGAAGCTGGCCAGGGTCTGGACGGTGTCGCCCAGCAGTTCCTGGGGGACGAAGACGCCGCTGATAAAACAGGTTCCCAGGGCGAGCACATTGGCGATCGACTGCTGGACCGCGCGGCTCCTGATCAGCTGGCTGATCAGGAAGCTGAGGCTGAGGCAGGCCAGGGTGAAAACCAGGGCGTTGGCCGCCAGCAGGACAAATTCCATGACCGGCAGTTCGCGCGCCCCCAAAAGCAGGCTGATCAAGACCATCAGCAGCCAGGTCAGGAGGGCAAAGACCAGGCAGGCCAGCATCAGCTGCAGGTTGAACCGTACCAGGCGGACGGGGGCACTGAGGTTGCGCCGCCGAAGATCTGGCTGGTTGAAGACCAAAAGGATCGACGTGATGCCCAAGACCATGACGGCCATCATCGAATAAGCCAGGTAGATGAAGAAATAAGCGGCTCGGTTGATGCCTTTTTTCTCACCGGCGTTCAACTGGACGGCGGCCTCGGCTGTCACGTCGGCCTGAACCGCATCGCTGACCATGTCCGCGCTCCAGCTGTCCAGAGTCTGGACATAGAGGAGGGAGAGCCTAAGGTAACGTTCAACCAATAGATCCATCGCCGTGCCGGACCAGCCGTCCATGCTCAAGGTCCTTTCCAGGGCCAGACCGTCAAGGTCGCCGGCCATCAGGCGGGCGCCGAAACCGGCGGGTATCCTGAGCACATAAGTCACATCGCGGTAGAAGAGGGCGTCCTGGATGGCCTCTGTCTCGTCCGGGAGCGGGATGATCCGGGCTTGCTGGCCGAGCCAGCTGACCAGGCGTTCCGCATACGGATCGCCCTGGTCGTCCTGAAACACGGCGATGCGCGGTTTGACCGGCTCGAAAACCGCGTCCCCAGGGTTCCTGAAGAATAGGGTCAGCATGATGACCAGGAAAACAAAAATGAACAGGTAGGTCAGCAGGGCCGGGAGATTCCTGCGGATCACTTTGAAACAGGCGTTAAAGACTTGCATACCGCTGCCTCCTTACAACCAGGACGATGACGCTAAAAAGCAGCGCCGACAGGGCCACCTGCAGCCCGATGTTGGTCAGGCTGCGCTGTGGCGAATCGTAATAGTACAGGGCGTAGAACGCATCGCTGATCAGGTTGGCGGGGTTGAGATAGCTGATCGGCGGGAAGGCCTTGACGGTGATGTACTTGATGTCGACGATCATCAGGCCGGACAGGAAGGAACAGATCATGGAGAATCCGATCAGGATCGCGTTCTTGATCCCCTCGGAGAGCCGGCTGATTGCCCCGATGAAACCGCCGACCGAAACGCCCAGCAGGCTGCCGGTCAAAGTCGCCAGCAGGATCAGGCCGGTCCGGTTGCCGAAGGGGATGCCCAGGACCAGGCGCAGGAAGCCCAGAAGGAGCAGCATGGACGCGATCTGGATCGTCAGGGCAGCCAGCAGCGAACCGGCGAAGATGCGCAGCTTGGGGACCGGCGCGACGGAGAGCCTGGCGGCCTGGCTGGACAGGTTCGGCTGGATCGCGATCACTTCCTTGAGCCCCCAGAAACCGCCGTACAGGCAGGCCATGGCGATCAGGGCGTAATAGTAAGTCAAGACCTGGTCAGCTTTCGCGTTGCCGATCGGCTTATCCGCGATCAGGTCCACTCGCTGTCCTGCCGCCGCGAGCAGCGTCTCCAGCAGCCGGCCGTCCGTGGCCAGGATATGTTCCATCGCGGAGCGGGTCTGCAGATAGTCGTCGGCAAAGACCTTGAGGATTGTCTGGCGGATGCCCGAGCCGGAGACGACGACCGTCAGCGGATCTCCGGGCACCAGGTAACCGGCGATCGCCTGCTGGCGCAGCAGGCTTTGTGCGCCGGCTTCGTCGGTGCGCTCGATGCGGAACAAGGCGGTCTGGCCATCTTCGGTCGCGTCCAGAACCTGCCGCAATGTTGAGTCGGCCTGGTAGGCGTCGTTGGTCACCACCGCGATGGGGATCGTGCTGAAGGTGTCGTTTTCATTGAGGTTGGCAAACGCCATGCTGAAAAAGGTTGCCAGGATCAGGGGGAAAAGAAAGGTCCAGAACAGCATCTGGCGGTCCCTGACAGATGATCGGATCCGAATCGAATAAAGATGCCAGAACATGGGGTGCCTCCTAATTGCCGTTGTCGCGCAGCTGCTTGCCCGTGATCTCCAAAAAGACGTCGTTGAGGGTGGGCAGTTCGCAGTATAGCTGTCCGTAGGCGATCTTGTGTGTGTTCAAGTATTCAAGGATCATGCCCAGGGCGTTGCCCTTGCGTTCGGCTTTGATGACCAGACGGTTGTCCTTGATCTCGGCGGTCAGGATCGACGGCAAACCCAGCAGGCTGTCAACCAGATCTGCTTGGGGATGGATAAGCTCGACCGTGATCTTCTCGCCGGTCCGGATCATGCGCTTGAGTTCGTCGCTGGTGCCGCTGGCGATGACCTTGCCCCGGTCCATGATGGCGATGCGGCTGCAGATCTGCTCGACTTCCTCCATGTAATGCGAGGTGTAGATGACGGTCGCGCCCTGCCGGTTCAGTTCCAGGATGCCTTCCAGGATGTTGTTGCGGCTCTGAGGGTCGACCGCGACCGTGGGCTCGTCCAGAAAGATCAGCTTCGGCTTGTGGGCGATGCCGCAGGCGATGTTCAGCCGGCGCAGCAGGCCTCCGCTTAGTTTTTTGGGCAGGAAGCGGCTGAAATCCTCGAGGCCGACAAATGCGATCGCCTCGTCAACCAGGGCCTGGCGCTGGTGCCGGTCTGTCACGTACAGGCCGCAAAAATAGTCGATGTTCTCCCGCACCGTCAACTCATCGAAGACGGCGACATTTTGCATGACGATCCCGATGTCGCGCTTGATGTCGTAGGCGTCGGGACGCATCGGGCGGCCAAACAGCTCGACGGTGCCCATCGAGTATTTGAGCAAGGCCAGCATGCAGTTGATGGCCGTGGTCTTGCCCGAGCCGTTGGGACCGAGCAGACCGAACACTTCGCCGGATTGCACGGCGAGGTTGAAATGGTCCAGGGCGACCAGGTCGCCGTAACGCTTGACCAGTTGTTCGACTTTGACAATCATGGTGAACGCCTCCTGTTTTGCCGGATGAATCCCGTGGCTTGTCCCGGCATGCCCCTATTGTGCCAGCTGCCAGGCTGAACACACAGTGAAGCCTGTCACGACTTTTTTTAGCAGACATGACAATTGTCATCTTGCGGCACTTTCGACGGACAATCTGGTATGATATGCATGGTGCAAAGCTCGAAACGAGACAAGACAGGGAGGAACATGCATGAGTGAATTTCTGGAAGCCCTCATGGTCATCAGCTTCGGGGTGTCATGGCCGCTGTCCATTCGCAAGTCCTGGGTGTCCCGCACGACGAGGGGCAAGAGCCTGATCTTCATGGTCCTGATCTTTTTCGGATACATCAGCGGCGTCTTGTCAAAGATCACAGCCCTTGTCGTCGACGGCAAGCCGATCACCTATGTGTTCGCCTTCTACGTGCTGAACGCGATCATGGTCGGCATCGATATCGGGCTTTATTTCCGCAACAGGAAACTGGACGCAATCGCCGCCGGACGGGATTTGCAGTCATGACGGTTTTGCGCGACCTTGTCTACGCGCCGGAGCTGGGCCCGTTCGGCCAGCTGGACCTGTATCTGCCCGATGACGCCGGCACCTGCCCGCTGCTGGTCTTTTTCCATGGCGGCGGCTTGTGCGCGGGGGACCGCGGCGACGGCCGGAACCCGGTCTGTCTGCGCCTGGCCCGCTCGGGCATCGCGGTGGCCGCGGTATCCTACCGTTTGTACCGGTTCTTGCCGCCATCACCCGGGAAGGAAGCGCTGCTGAGCGCGGATTCGCCGCGTTACCCTGACTTTATCGAGGACGGCGCGAAAGCGGTCGCCTGGCTGATGCAAAGCGGCCGGCAGTTCCATCCGTTCAGCAGCTGGTATGTCGGCGGATCGTCCGCCGGCGCCTACCTGGCGATGATGCTTTTTTTCGACACGCGCTTCCTGGACCGGCACGGCATCGACGCGCGTGCGCTGGACGGCTTCTTTTTCGACGCCGGCCAGCCGACGGTCCACTTCAATGTCCTGGCCGAGCGAGGGCTGGACAGCCGCCTGGTGCGTATCGATCCGGCCGCACCGCTGTACTGGGCCGACGCCGGTCTCGCCCGGGGCGATATGCCGAAAATCTGTATCGTTTACGCACAGCAGGATATCGTCAACCGGCGGGAGCAGAATTTGCTTCTCTACCGCACGATGCTGCATCTCGGTTACGATTCGGGAAAGCTCCGGATCATCGAGATGAAAGGGTACGGCCATACCGGTTACAACCAGGATGTGGATGTCTACGCGCCGCTGATCGAAAATTGGATTCGCGCCTGACAGATGTGCCGGGGACAATCTTTTTCTTTTCGGGTTATCAGGGTACAATAAGGCTGAAATCCGTCCCGAACGCCCCGGAGGCGTGATCATGCTGCTGCTCGAAAAACTGATCCTGCTGCTGCTGTGCCTGGCGCTGTATTTGCCTGGAAACCTGTCCATCTATGCCGTCGTCCCCGTGATCGCGGCCCTGACGGCTGCCGCGCTGGGCAGCTGGCTGGAAAAACCCGCCTGGCGGGCCGCTGTCTTCGCGCTTTACGTCCTGCTGTGCCTGGCAGATCCTCGACTGGTCTTTTTCCTGCCCTTGGTCGTCGTCGACCTGTTCCAGGATCGTTTTCGGCTCCTGGCCTTGCTGGCTGCGTGGCCGCTTGCCGCCAGGCAGCCGCAGCTCGACTGGGGCCAGACGCTGTCCGTTGTGCTCCTGATCGGCCTGGCCTGGTTTTTGCAGGATCGAGGCCTGAAACTATCGCGCATCCGCAGTCGGGCGACGGAATACGAGGATCTGACACGGGATCGCGCCCTGCGTTTGGAGCAGAAAAACAAGGCCCTGATGGAGAAGCAGGACTACGAGGTGCGGGTAGCCACGCTGCGGGAGCGCAACCGGATCGCCCGCGACATCCACGACCATGTCGGGCACCTCCTGACCCGGGCTATCCTGCAGCTGGGTGCCATCCAGACCGTCAGCCGCGGCGGGCCGCTGCACGAGCCGCTCACCGGTTTGAAACAAACGCTCGACGACAGCATGACCGAGATCCGCCGCAGCCTGCACGACCTGCATGACGCGTCGGTCGACCTGGCCGTGGAACTCGAGGCCATGGTCGGGCCGTTCACCTTCTGCCCGGTTTCGTTGGTGATTGATCTCAAGGAAAAGCCGGATCAACCGGTTGTCCTGGCATTCCTGGCGATCGTGCGCGAGGGGCTGTCCAACATCGCCCGCCATTCCAACGCCACGCAGGCCTCGCTGCTGCTGCGCGAGCATCCCGGCTTTTACCAGCTGACGCTGCGGGACAACGGCACCAGCCAGGAGCCGGACGGATCGGTTGATTTGGATCGCCTGGCCGGGCGCACAGCGGCAGGCATCGGCCTGGCCGGCATGGCGGAACGGGTGCGCGCCCTGAACGGCCAGATCAACATCCGGCGCGAGCGGGGCTTTGTCATCCTGATTACCGTGCCGCGTCAGCCGCGAGGAGGAAAATGAGATGGACAAAAAAAAGATCCGGATCCTGATCGTCGACGACGACCAGTTGGTCCGGATGTCATTGAAGATCATCATCGGGGCTGACCCGGAGCTGGAGGTCGTAGGCTGCGGCGGCAACGGGGAAGAAGCGGTCCAGCTGTTCGATGGCTACCGCCCCGATGTGCTGCTTTTGGATATCCGCATGCAGCCGACAGACGGTCTTGCGGCCGGCGAGCGGATCCTGGCCCGCCATCCCGACGCCCGATTGCTCTATCTAACGACGTTTACCGACGACGAGTATCTGGTTCGTGCCTTGCATATGGGCGCTTGCGGTTATTTGCTCAAGCAAAATTATGAGAGCCTCGCGCCGGCGATCAAGGCGGTCGCGTCAGGCCAGCACGTGTTCGGCGACCTTATCATGGCCCGAATCCCCGATTTGATCGGCGGACGGCTGCCCGACCTGTCCGGTTACGACATCCGCGGCCGCGAACCGGACCTGATCGAGCTGGTCGCCGAAGGACTCAACAACCGCGAGATCGCTGAGCGGCTGAACTTAAGCGAGGGGACTGTCCGCAACCAGCTGTCCGTGATCCTGGACAAGCTCGATTTGCGCGACCGTACCCAGCTGGCTGTCTTCTATTACAAAAAGCGTCAGCAAAAGCTCTAAACGGTTACTTTTTCAGCGCCTTGTCGAAAGCGACATCCGAGGGGTTGAAGTTGATCCGCTTGACCATCTCGCAGGCTTCGGTGGCGCCGAAGACGCGGTCCATCGCACTGTCTTCCCATTCGACCGACAGCGGTCCGTCGTAGCCGATCGCGTTGAGCTCGCGGATGATGCGTTCGAAATCGACGCTGCCGTGCCCGGGGGACACGAAGTTCCAGCCGCGCCGCGTGTCGCCGAAGGTCAAAAACGAGCCCAGGATGCCTTCGGTGCCCATGGTGTTCACCAGCACATCCTTGACATGGACGTGGTAGATCTTGTCGGCGAACTCGCGCAGGAAGAGGTGCGGCTTGATCCCTTGCCAGACCAGGTGGCTGGGATCGAAGTTGATGCCCAGCGTGGCGTTGCCTGCGAATTTTTCCCGGAACAGCTTCTGGGACGAATAGAAGTCGAAGGCGATCTCAGTCGGGTGCACCTCCAGGGCGAAACGGACGCCGCAGCGCTTGAACTCGTCCAGGATCGGGGTCCAAAGCGTGACGATTTCGTCGTAGCCGGCCTCGATCATCTCATCGGTCGTCTGCGGGAAGGAGTACCAGTAGGCCCAGATCGGCGAACCCATGAAACCGGTGACGACCGAGCAGCCCATCGCCTGGGCGGCGCGGGCCGTCAGCTTCATCTCCTTGATCGCCCATTTGCGGATCGCCTTGGGGTCGCCCTTGACATCGTCGGGCGCGAACCCGTCGAGCCGCGGGTCGTAGCGGTCCCCGACGCACTGGCCGGCCAGGTGGTTGCCCAAAGCCCAGCACTGCAAATTGTAGCGGGCCAGGATCGCCTTCCTGTCGGCGACGTAGGCCGGATCCGAGGCGGCGCGGCTGACATCCATATGATCGCCCCAGCAGGCGATCTCCAGGCCTTCGAAGCCCATGCTGGCCGCCAGGCGACAGACGTCCTCGAAGGGCAGATCGGCCCATTGTCCGGTGAATAGAGTAATCGGTCGTGTCATGGTCATATCCTCCTAATCATCTTGAGGCACATCGATCCAGACAGCGCCATGCCTGGAACTGGCCACGCAGCTTTCGATAAAGCGGACACCGTCGATGCCCATCTCCAGCGTCGGGTAATCCACGTCGGCTTCGTCGACATCCTGCCCTTCGATCTTCTGCCAGATTGCGCGGGTGAAGTCGGCGTACAGGTTGGCGTAGGCCTCGTGGTAGCCTTCTGGGTGCCCTGTCGGCGTGCGCGCGAGCGCGGCCGACGCAGGCGACAGGTAGCCGGCCCCGCGCGAATACGTCCGGGGTGCCTGGCCTTTCAAGGTCACCTTGAGGTAGTTGCTCTGCTCCTGGTCGAACTCGATCGCGCCCTTGGTTCCGTAGATGCGCACCTTGAGGCCGTTGTCGTTGCCGATCGCGACCTGGGAACACCAGTAGCTGCCCCGGGCGCCGTTGTCAAAGCGCAGCAGGATTTCCGCGTTGGTGTCCAGCGTGCGATCTTCGCCAATAATGTCAAGGCTGGCGCAAAGCTGGCGGATGCGAAGGCCGGTCATGTAGCGCACCATGTTCTCGATGTGGGTGCCGATGTCACCGGTGCAGTTCGAGGCACCGGCCTGGGCCGGGTCAGTGCGCCAGGCTGCCTGCTTCTGGTTGTCCTCGAGACGGTCGATCAGCCAATCCTGGGGGTACTCGCCCATCACGACGAGCACGTCGCCGATGTCCCCGCGTCGGATGATCGCGCGCGCCTCGCGCACCATGACATGGCCGGTGTAGGCGTAGGCGACCGCAAACAGGCAGCCGCGTTCCCGGGCCAGGCGCCTGAGTTCCAGCGCCTGGGCGGCGGTGACGGTCAGCGGTTTTTCGCACATGACGTGAATGCCTTGTTCCAGAAAAGCCTTGCAGGCCGCAAAATGGCTGCTGTTCGGCGTGGTGACGATCACGAAATCGATCGGGTCGTCACGCTGGCCCTCCCTGCGGGCCATGGTCTCAAAATTGGAATAGACGCGGTCGTCTGCGATACGCAGCGCTTCGCCCGTCTGGCGGTTTTTGTCCCCATCGCGGGAAAAACAGCCGGCGACCAGTTGGGCACTGTTGTCCAGGCCAAGCGCGGCCCGGTGAACGCCTCCGATAAATGAACCGGGACCACCTCCGACCATGCCGCAACGCAGCATCTGTCCAGGCGTTTTGGCTTCTCTGCCTTCGATCATGACGCATCCCTCCCTTTCCAGGCGATTGCATGCCGTATCAAGACCCATCACCGGAAGGCCGCGCCTCCCGGCGACGTTATCCTGCTTCTTATGGTAACCCGATCACGGCATCGGTGCAAGATGGAGATCTTTTATGCCGGACGGATCGAGAAGCCCGGTTCGCCGGCCTCTTGGGCCCGCGCCTGGAGCCGGCTGGCAAGCTGGCGGCGCAGACCGGCCAGGGCCGGGTCGGCGATCCGGTTGTGCTTCTGATCCGGATCCGTCTCGTTGTCAAACAGGAAGCGTTCGGTATAAACCTCGGCGAACATATCACGGGACGGCGATTTTTCCGGAGCCCAGACACAATACGTGTAGCGCGTCGTGCGCAGCGCCCGGCCGACAAAGCTTTCGCTGATTTGCACGTAGGCTTCTTCACGCCAGGGGACGCCTGCCAGCAGATCGAGCAAATTGCGGCCCTGCATGCCGTCAGAACTGGCCCCGGCCAGGTGCGCGATCGTCCGGGGGAGATCGAGTAGTTCAACGATGCGATTGACCTCGCGCCCGCCGGAAAAACCAGGTCCGGCGATGACCATCGGGATGTGGATGGTGTTCTCGTAGCAGGTCCGCTTGTAATCGTCGGAGCCGCCGGGCGCCAGTTCGTCCATGTGGCTCTTGAAGTGGCAGCCGTGGTCGGATGTGAAGATGATCACGGTGTCGTCAAAAAGCCCTTGCTGCTTGAGCTTGGCGATCACGCGGGCCAGGTTGTCGTCCAGCGCGCGGCAGCAGCCCAGGTAGTCCGGCAGCTGCTCTTCCCAGTCGCCCACGCCGGGAACCAGTTCCGAAGGCGCGGTAAAGCCTTTGAAACGCTCCCTGCTTCCGTCCGGTCCTTCGAAACGGTTGCGGTCGTTTTGGTGGTGGGGCTCGATGTGGGACAGGAACAGGAAAAAGGGATTTTCGTCGTCGGCGCTGCGGGTGTCCAGGAACGCGAGCGCGTGGTCGGTGACAGCGTCGGTGCGGTAACCGGTAAACGGGCGCTTTTGCCCTTCGGCATCGAAGAGGTGGCCGCCCACGCCGTGCGACGTGAACTCGAGGATGTCGGAAGCGACCCACCAGCCGTCATAACCGCCGCGCAGTTCCGGCGGGATGGGCTTTGTTTCGTAATCGGTCTGGCCGCGGGTGGTTGCCAGGTGCCATTTACCCACGTAGGCGACATCGTAACGGGCTGCGCGCAGCCGCCGGGCCAGGGTCGGGATCTTCTGGGGCAGGGCGATGCCGTTGCGAAAACAACCGGTTCGGGTCGGAACCAGGCCGGTTTGCAGCATGGCCCGGGCCGGACCGCAGACCGGTTGGTTGGTGTAGGCATGCTTGAAGTTAATCCCGGTGCGCGCCAGGGCGTCCAGTGTCGGGGTCACCGCCAAGGTCTGGCCGTTGCAGCCGAGCGTGTCGTAGCGCTGCTGGTCGGAAAAATAGACCAGGATGTTGGGACGCGGGTGTTTCATCCGATCCTCTTTTCTGCAGGCTCCGGGTGAATCAGCCTGCGGCGGCCTTGGCCGGCTGCTTGTCCAACGTCAGGTTGCGTACCCAGCGGAAGCGGTTGACCTTGATCGCGGCCACGATGCATTTGAGCAGCTGGTCGGACTTGAGCAGGGCGAACACGACGACCGGCGGGGCGTGAAAGACGAAGGCCGCCAGCGATGCCGCCGGAATGACAAAACCCCAGATATGGATCAGGTCGTTGATCAGGACGAAATGGGTCGCGCCGCCGGCGCGGACAATGCCGGTCAGGCTGGACATCTGGTAGGCGGTGCCCACGACCATGACCGACAGGACCAGGATAAAGGAGCGCACCATGGCCAGCGTCTCCGGTTCGAGGTCATAGATCAGGGGCACCAGGTAGCGGGTCATATAAATGGCGATCCCGGAAATGACGCCGATGATCACAAAGATCACCTGGAGCGTTTTGACATAGCCACGCAACCGCGTGGTATCGCCGGCGCCGACCGTCTTGCCGACGATGATCGCCGTGGCGCCGGCCGTGCCATAGACCACGACCCCCATGATCGAGAAAATGACATTGGCGATGCTGACCGAAGCCAGCGCGGTCGCGCCCAGCCGCCCCATGATCGCGCCCTGGACAGCCAGGTTGATGCCCCAGAAGATATCGCCCAGGATGACCGGAAAGCCGTAGCGGAAAAAGCGCCCGAGCAGGTCTCGGCCGCCGCGCAGGATGTCGCGAAGACGCAGCATCAGCTTCTTGTCGACCAGGCGGACATACACCATCATGATAACGGCTTCCAGGACGCGGGCCGTCAGCGTGGCGATGGCGGCACCCCTCAAACCGAGCGCCGGCGCGCCCAGCTTGCCGAAGATCAGGATGTAGTTGAGCGAGACATTGACGGCAAACGTCATCAGGGAGAGGACCATGCCGATCCGGACTGTCTCGACACAGCGCATCGAGGCGATCAGAACTTGGGTCACGCAAAAGAAGATATACGTATAACGGATGATCGAGAAGTAGCGCATGGCTTCGGTCTTGACCGCGGCGTCATCGGTAAACAGGCCGAGGACGCCGGAGGGGGTCAAAAGCGTGACGATGAACAGCAGCAAGCCGGCGGCAAAGCCGAACTTGAGCGCGATGGCCACAACGGATTTGACCCCGGCGATGTCGCGCTTGCCCCAGAATTGGGTGCCGAGGACCAGCATCGCCGCGCTCAGCCCCATGACCAGCATGTGCAGCAGGTTCTGCAGCTGGTTGCTGACATAGGCGCCGGACAAGGCCAGTTCACCCAGCCTGCCGACCATGATGTTGTCCGCCAGGCCGACCGAATAGGTGATCACGTTCTGCAGTGCCAGCGGCAGCGCCAGGCGCAGCAGCAGGCGGTAGAACGCCTTATCGCGTACCATCAGCATCGGGTTGTGCCTGCCTTCCCCGGGCCGTCCTGTCCGACCAGCCCCAGATCAACCAACACCTGACGCAGCTTGTCTTTTTGGGCCGGTTCCAGTTCGGCGACGGGATCAACGCATTTCCCGACCGCGAAGCCCAGCATACACAGCCCTTCCTTGATGGCCTGGGGAAAGGTGCCCAGGTTAGCGGCCAAGCGCAGCGGAGCCAATTGGAACTGGGCGTCCAGTGCGCCGGCAAGGTCACCCGATTTAAATTTCTCGTAGATATCGACCACCAGGCGGGGCGCGACATTAGCCGTGGAGGCGATCGCGCCGGCTGCCCCGTGGCAGAGCCCGGCGAAGATCAGCGTGTCGCGGCCGAGCAGGACCGAAAAGTCCGGCAGATGGCGCGTCAGGCGCAGGTACTCGGCCGTGTTGGTCATGTCCCCGGTAGAGTCCTTGACGGCAACGATGTTCTCGATCTGCGCCAGCCGGGCGACGGTTTCCGGCTCGATCGTCACGTTGGTCTTGGGCCTGTTGTTGTAGAGGACGACCGGCAGGTGTGTCGCCGCCGCGATCGTCTCGTAGTGGCGCAGCAGCTCGGATTGGGTCTGTGAGATAAACATCGGTGTCAGCACCGAAACCGCGTCGGCGCCGACCGCTTCGGCGATCTTGCAAAACTCGACGGCGCCGCGGGTGGTAATGTGGTTGGCGCCCGCGTAGACCGGTACCTTGCCGGCGCAGGCCTTGACGGCATTGGCCAGGATCTGCTCGGTCTGGGCGGCGGAAAAGGCGTAGAACTCACCGGTCGTGCCCAGGGGGAAGATGCCGTGTACCCCGTTGGCGAGCAGGTGCTCGATCAGGCGCTGCTGGGCGGCCGCGTCAAAGCTGCCATCTGCCGTGACCGGCGTGACGATCGGGGGGATGATTCCATGGGGTTTGAATGTGGTCATCGGGTCCTCCTTGGTGCCGGCCCTAGCGGACCAGACATGGTTTTTTGGGGTCAAACGTCCAGCCGGGGATGATTTTTTGCATGCCGGCGGCGTCGTCACGGCCAGACTGGCCAAGAGTCAGGTACTGCTGGTGGGCCGCCTGGATCCGTTCCCGGTCGATCTCGATGCCAAGGCCGGGCTTGTCCGGCAGCGCGATGCAGCCGTCGACGATCGGGAAAGGCGAGCGCGTCAGCCGCTCGCGGCCTTCCTGCCAGATCCAGTGCGTGTCGATGGCGTTGAGCGGACCGGGAACGGCCGCAGCCGTGTGGACGACCATCGCCAGGGAGATGTCGAAGTGGTTGTTGGAGTGGCAGCCCCAGGTCAGCCCGTAATGGCGGCAGAGCTGCCCGACCTGGACAGATCCGGACATCGTCCAGAAGTGGGGGTCGGCCAGCGGGATGTCGACCGATTGCAGGGCCAGGGCGTGGACCAGCTCGCGCCAGTCGGTGGCGATCATGTTGGTCGCGGTCGCCAGTGAGGTGGCGCGGCGAAACTCGGCCAGGATCTCCCGGCCCGAAAAGACGCCCTCGGCGCCGCAGGGATCTTCGCAGTACGCCAGAACGTTTCGGAGTGGGCGGCACAGGCGGATCGCCTCCGCCAGCGACCAGCAGCCATTGGGGTCAAGTGTGATGCGTGCGGCCGGAAACGCTTCCTTGAGCGCCTTGACGGCGTCAATCTCCCGATCGCCCGCGAATACGCCGCCCTTGAGCTTGAAGTCTTCAAAGCCATAGCGCGCCCGGGCCGCTTCGGCCAGACGGACAATCGCATCAGGGGTCAGGGCCGGCCGATCGCGCAGCTGGTACCAGGTGTCCCCAGTATCTGGTATGGCTGCCTCGCCGCGGTCTCCAATATAGAACAGGTAGCCCAGCATGCGGACCGAACGGCGCTGCAGCCCTTCGCCGAGCAGACCGGCGGCAGGAACCTCCAGAAACTGGCCCAGCAGGTCGAGCAGCGGCGCCTCGATGGCGGTCAGCACATGCACGCCGGTACGCAGGTCAAAGGTCTGCCGACCGCGGACATCGGTATCATTTTGCCGCGCCAGGCGCTCTTTGACCGACAGCAATGTCTGGCGGTAATCGCCGACGCGAGAGCCAAGTACCAGATCCCTGACGCCTTCCAGGGCCCGGGTGATCTTGATGCCGCCCGGCACTTCGCCGGCGCCTGTCCGGCCGCTGCTGTCGGTTAAGAGGACAATGTTGCGGGTAAACCAGGGCGCGTGGGCGCCGCTTAGGTTGAGCAGCATGCTGTCCCGGCCGGCAACCGGAATGATGTCCATTTCGACAATTTTCGGCAACATGTCACAAGCTCCTTTTCTGATGTCTTTAACGAATCAGGCAATGCCTGCATTGTACCATACCGCCGCGCCGCGCGCATAAAAAAGCCCCGTGTTCCTGATGAACACGGGGCAAATGGCTGCCGGCCTTTTTGTACCGGGTCAGTCTTCCTTGGTTTCCAGTTGGCTCAGACGGTTGCGGATGTTCTTCAGCTCATTCTCCAGAGCATCGGCCTGATCCTTGAGCATCGTCTTCTGTTCAGTTGCGTCGGGCGCATAAGGCGCGTACGGGGCAAAGCCCGCGCGATAGCCATACGGCCGCCCATACGCGAAAAACCGGTTGCGAAACCCGCGTCCGCGGCCCATGCCGCACCCGAAGCCACCGCTGGCATAACCGGGATTCGGATAACCGGCGCAGGTGCCCATGCCGCGACCGCTCATCGGACCGCCGCCCATCGGGCCTGTTCCATCTCCTCTTGGCATATTGTTCAACTCCTTTCCTATTCTTTTTATTGATCCCGACCGGTTGGTTTGAATCTGCCGGTCAGCTTCTTGTCATCTTGGCTCCGCAGCGCGGACAAGTCACATTGGCGCAGGGTATGCCGCGCGCGTGGGGAGCGGTTGCGCCGCAGGACGGGCAGACGCAAACGCCGCCTGTGCCTGGTGCCCCGCCGCGGCCACCTTGACGCGCACCTGTTCCAACGGGTCCGGTTCCATCTCTTCCTGGCATATCGGATGCCTCCTTTCTTGATGGCTGACACAACGCTCAAAAGAGCATATGTCCATTAATAAAATAGCACGGTTATGGGCATATGTCAATAACATGTTTGAATAATCTGCGTTTTGCCGAAAAACTGCCGCTGGACGGCTCCAGTTTTCTGGTTGACAGTGCGGCGGGGGACGCATAGACTGTATATGAACATATGCACAAAACAGGAGGTACACACGCATGAAGATAGCCATTACGGCTTCCGGACCTAGCCTGGAAGATGAGCTTGACAAGCGCTTTGGCCGGGCCGAGACGATACTGGTCTACGATACCGACACGCATTTCGTCGAGGTGATCAACAACGCGGCCGGCGCACCGTCAGGCGGTGCGGGGATCGCGGCCGCCCAGCGTCTGGTCGACCGGGATGTTGCCGCGGTCATCACCGGCCAGGTCGGCCCTAACGCTCTGCGCGTCCTTGAAGCGGCCGGTATCCGCCTGGTTCAGGGGTTTCCCGGCAGTGCCAAGAGCAACCTCGACGCTTTCAAAGCTGGAAATATGGGCGATTTGCAGCAGTTTGTCCCGCCGCACAGCGGGAAGTAAACGGCGATGCGACTTGCGGTTTTAAGCGGGAAGGGCGGTACCGGAAAGACGACGGTTTCAACCAGCCTGGCCAAGGTCATCGCGAACAGCCAGTATGCTGATTGCGATGTTGAAGAGCCAAACGGTGCCATTTTTCTAAAGCCCGATTTGATGGAAGCGGAAGATGTCCTTGTCCTGGTGCCAAAGGTCGATCAATCGGCCTGTACCGGCTGCGGCGCCTGCGCCAGGATTTGTCAGTTCAGTGCGATTGCCGTCGTCAAGAAAAAAGTACTGATCTTTCCGGAGCTTTGCCACCATTGCGGTGCCTGCGTTCTGGTTTGTGAACCAGGCGCCCTTACCGAGGTGGAACGGTCGATCGGCACGATCGAGGCCTCAGCGGACAACGCGTTTATCCAGGGACGGCTGGCCATCGGCGAGCCGTCGGGCCTTGCGATCATCGACGCGATCAAGAAGCGGCTCGATCCGAACCGGCCTGCCATTCTGGATTGCCCGCCCGGGGCCGGCTGCTCGGTGGTCAAGAGCCTCGAAGGCGCCGATTATGCCCTGCTGGTCACCGAACCGACGCCGTTCGGGCTGCATGATCTGGCGATCGCCTGGTCTCTGGTTCAGCGCATGGAAATACCGGCCGGACTTGTGCTCAACAAGTCAGGTTCCGGCAACGAGCCGGTCTATGCGTTCTGCCGCGAACACCAGCTGCCGGTGCTGATGGAAATTCCTTACAGCCGGTCGATTGCCACGGCCTACGCAGCCGGCCTGCTGCCGGTGGACACGGATCCGGTCTGGATCCGGCGCTTCACCGACTTGTACGACCGCATCGGGCGGGAGGTGGCGAAATGAAGCAGATTGTCCTCGTCAGCGGCAAGGGCGGGACCGGCAAGAGCACGATCGCGGCTTGCCTGGCCCAGCTCGTTCCGGACAAGATGCTGGCGGACTGCGATGTCGACACCCCGAATCTGCACCTGCTGCTGCACCACACCGAACGCTCCCGGGAAGACTATTCCGGGGCCAGCGTCGCCAAGATCGATCCCGATCGGTGCATCGCATGCGGACGCTGCCTCGAGGCTTGCCGTTTTGACGCGATAACGCCGGACTTTGTGGTCCGGCCCCTGACCTGCGAGGGCTGCGCCGCCTGCACGGTGGTCTGTCCGACGGACGCGATCAGCCTGCATGTTGTCAAGACCGGTTCGGTTATGGTCTCGGATACCGATTACGGCACGTTTGCCCATGCCCAACTGGATATCGGGGCCGAAGGTTCCGGCAAGCTGGTCACGGCGGTGCGTAAAAAGATCTTCGAAAACCAGGGCCGGGAACCGATTGCCCTGATCGATGGCTCCCCGGGCATCGGGTGTGTTATCATAGCCTCGATCACCGGAACGGACGCCGTGATCGCGGTCGCCGAGGCGACGCAATCCGGGCGCCACGACCTGGAGCGGGTTTTGGCTGTCGCCGACCATTTCAAGGTCCCGTCATTCGTCTGCATCAACAAGTGGGATCTAAACGAGCAGGTGACTGCCGAGATCGAAGCATGGTGCGCGCACAAGAACGTTCCTGTTTTGGCCAAAATCCCCTTTGACCCGGACGTGATGGCAGCCCTGCAGCAAGGGTTGTCCCCTGTGGACGCCGGGTTGGAAGATTTCACGAACCTGATCCGCCAGCTTTGGCAGAATCTGCTGGACAACCTCGCGTAGCCGAAGCTTGTGCAAAAAAACGAAACCTGACCAATCGAAAGAATAGGAGTCGCATGTATGCCAGGTAAACAAGAAGATTTCCAAGTCGAGACCCATCCGCTTAACGACATCAAGCGGACCATCGCGGTGCTCAGCGGCAAAGGCGGTGTCGGCAAGTCCATGATCACGGCTTTGCTGGCCACATACTTGCAGCGAACCGGCCGTTATCGGGTCGGCATTCTGGATGCCGATGTCACCGGTCCATCCATCCCGAAGCTGTTCGGCGCCGAGGATTTCAAGCCCAAGGGAAGCGACGAGGGGCTGTTCCCGGTCCGAACCCACAGCAACATCCAGCTGATGTCGATCAACCTGCTGCTCGACAATCCGACGTCGCCGGTGATCTGGCGCGGGCCGATCCTGGCCAACACTGTCAAGCAGTTCTGGTCGGACGTGATCTGGGGTGACCTCGATTTCCTGCTTCTGGACATGCCGCCGGGCACCGGGGATGTTCCGCTGACGGTCTTCCAGTCGCTGCCGCTGGACGGTATCGTGATCGTGACATCACCCCAGGACCTCGTGTCCCTGATCGTCCAGAAGGCGATTCACATGGCGCAGATGATGCACATCCCGATTATCGGCCTGGTCGAGAACATGAGCCACATCGTCTGCCCGCATTGCGGCAAGAAAATATCGGTTTTCGGCGACGGCAAGACCGCGGCGGTGGCTCAGGAAGCCGGCATCCCTTACCTGGGCAGCCTGCCGATCGACCCCGACTTGGCCCGGCTGTGCGATGCCGGCCAGATCGAACGCATTCACAAGGACTACCTCGAAGAATGTCTGGCCGCGCTGGAAAAAGTGCCGGTCCACGGTCAGCCGACCGCCCCGGACGCACCCGCACCGCAAGCAGCGGTGCAAACAGACGAAGGAGGATCAACTGTGAAAAAAATCGCCATCTCGGCTGAAGGCGACCAGGTTTCAGCGCATTTTGGCCATTGCGAAGGATTCTTCGAGTTTACAATTGAGGCCGGAAAACCCGAAGGCAAGCAGTTTGTCGCCAACCCCGGGCACAAGCCGGGCTTTCTGCCGAACTTCCTGCACGACCGCGGTGTCCGGGTGATCATCGCCGGCGGCATGGGATCCGGCGCAGTCGAGATCTTCCAGGAAAAGGGGATCGACGTCTACACCGGCGCACAAGGTTCGGTCGATGAGATTGCCCGCCAGTATGCCGACGGCACCTTGACGTCCACCGGTTCGGTCTGCCACGAGCACCAGCACGAAGGCAGCTGCGGCGATCATTCCTGAACAAGTCTGTCCCTGCGGCCGTGCCGCAGTTTGACAGGGAACTGCAATCTGGTTTTCGTGTGAGCATGCTGAACACAGGCAATTTCCTCACACATCCGCACCAGATTGCAGTTTTCTTTTTTGCGCCGGTTGACGGAAATACGGCCGGAGCCGATAATGGAACGGGACACGGGCCTGACAGGGCAAAATGCCCGGGGGGACGCCTATGCGCAGCGCCAAATTCAAGTCGTTCAATTATGCCATCGGCATGTTCGGCACCTCGATCCCCATCAACATGCTCAAGACCTACGCCGCTTTTTTCTATGTCGACAGCCTGGGCCTTAAAACAAGCCAGTTTTCGTTGATCCTGCTGGTTTATACGTTCATCGACGCGATCGACAACCTGGTTTACGGCTACCTGTCGGACCGCACGCGCACCCGCTGGGGCCGCCGGCGCCCCTGGCTGGTCATCGGCACGCCGCTTCTGGTCTTGGGCCTGGTCGCCTTTTACAACACGCCGCAGGGCCTTGCCGGCTCCGGCCTTCTGGCCTATTGCATGCTGTTCTACATCCTGACCGGCACGATTGATTCCGTGATCAACGCCAATTACGGCGCCCTGTTTCCGGAGCTTTTCCCCGACGACGCCAGCCGGGCCGCGACCAACGCCCTGCGTCAGGCGTTCCAGCTCGTGGCCATGGTGATCAGCATCGCGCTGACACCGATGGTGACCAAGCACTTGGGGTTCGGGATGACCGCCCTGGTTTACGGCCTGCTCGGCGGCAGTGTCATCTTGTACATGGCGGTGACCAGCCGTGAAACGGCCGTGCTCAGCCAGGAGAAAAAGCCGGCCCTCTGGGACAGCGTGCGCAGCCTGGTCGTTAACCGCAAGTTCTGGCTGGCCGGCCTGACCAACGCGTTCTACAGCGCGGCCATGTCGCTGGTCCTGGCGTCGCTGCCCTTCTTCGTCAAGTACACGCTGCAGATTCCGGACAGCCAGGCGACGATCCTTTTTGCCAGCGTTCTGTTTGTCGCGATCATCAGCGTGCCGCTCTGGGTGCTCCTGATGAAGCGCCTGACCCTGATGCCGACCTGGCGGGCCGCCCTGGCCAGTCTCCTGGCCTCGTTCATCCCGCTTTATTTCGCGGGCAGCCTCGTAACAGCCATCCTGGCCAGCCTGCTGGTCGGGTTCGGGTTCGCTGGCGTCATCACCACCATGGACCTGATCGGCGCCCGCATCATGGACGAGGACAAAGCCCGCAGCCAGGTGCGCCGCGAGGGCATCATCGCCAACGCGCTGGGGTTTATGAACCGCCTGAACGGGCTATTCACCAGCTTTGCTTTCTACCTGGTGCTGGTCTTGTTCGGCTTTGAGAGCGGTGACGTACCCGGGCCGGAACCGCACCAGGCGGCCCGATTCCTACTGACGGTCTTTCCGCTGCTGCTCATGTTGATCAGCCTCGGATTGTCTTTTTTTCTGCATTTTCCCAATCAGAAGCAGCCCAAGGGAGGTCAACATGACTGAAGAACGGCACATAGCAGTCAGAATCGAAAAGGACCAGGAGGGGCGCTACATCTCGGTCCCCTTCGACCTGCCGGAACGGGTGGCCTGGTTTTCGGTCACCTATGATTATCCGCACCGTGAGGAACACCCGGATGGCGACTGGAAGATCAGCACCACCGTTAATCGGATCGACCTGGCCCTGGTCAATCCGGACGGCGAGCAGGCGGGAAGTTCGGGCGCCGTGCGCCGCGAGGTCCAGATCGGCGGGTTGGCGGCGACGCCGGGATACCGTCCCCAGACGATCCAAGCCGGACGATGGACGATCGTAGCCGGCGCCTACCGGATCGAACCCGATGGCGTTACGGTTCATTACACCATCCGCTGGGAGAAAAAAACGCGCGCCTGGTTCCTGGGTGATCTGCACACGCATACCGTTGCTTCCGACGGGATTCTGACCGCGGATGAACTGGCCCGGCACGGCCGGCGCCACGGGCTGGACTTTATCGCCGTCACCGACCACAACAACGCGCTGCCCGCGGCGGCCCTGCCCGCTGTCGATGGCCTGACCGTGATCCCTGGCCTGGAATGGACCCACTACCAGGGCCATGCCAACATGCTTGGCCTGGATCGGCCTTACACGGGCTCGTTCCATGCCAATACACGCGAAGACGCTGTCGCGCATTTTACTGAAGCAAAAGCCAACGGGGCCGTGATCGTGATCAACCACCCCTGCGACCCGCTGTACAAGTTCGCCTTTGGCCTTGAACGTTTCCCCTATGACATGCTCGAGGTTTGGAACGGTCCGATGCGCGAAAGCAACGTGAGGGCGATCGCGTTCTGGCACCAGAAGCTGGTGTCGGGCGAGAAAATTGCCGCCTGCTGCGGCAGCGATTACCACCGCGACTCTATTTTTCAGATGCTCGGCGGTCCCTGCCTGGCGGTGCTGGCCTGGTCGCGGGAGGTTAAAGACTTGCTGGAAGCGGCTGTCCTGGGCCACAGCTACCTGGTCTACGGGCCGGACGGACCGCGATTGACGATGACCTGCGGGCAAGCTGTTCTGGGCGATACCGTTGCCTGGAACCGGGACTGCCGGCTGGATCTTTACGCCGAACGATTGCAGGCCGGCGACAGCGTCCGCCTGATCGGCCCTGAAGGCGTGCTGGCTGCCTGGCAGGCGGAACACGCCGGCAGCTTGAAGACGAGCTTTGCGGTCACCGGGCCCGGCTTCGTCCGGGCCGAGATCCACCGGGTCTTTGCCCGCGAGGTGCCGGTCCTGCCGGCTTTGGTTTCCAATCCGATCTATTTTGACAGGGGAGATGTGTGATGACGCGGGAAAATGGCAGCGACACCAACCTGATCCAAGCGGCCCTGGACGCGCGCGAGAGCGCGTACGTGCCTTATTCTAAATTCCGGGTCGGCGCGGCATTACTGGATGAGCGCGGCCGGGTGTTTACGGGCTGCAACATCGAGAACGCCTCGTACGGCGCGACCTGCTGCGCGGAACGGACCGCCATTTTCAAAGCGGTTTCAGAAGGAGCCAAGGCCATCCGGAAGCTGGCGGTGGTCTGCGGCCAGGAAGGCCCCTGCATGCCCTGCGGCATCTGCCGCCAGGTGATGGCCGAATTTGCTTCAAATGATTTCGTTTTACTGGCGGCATCGCCTGACGGGACATACCGCCGCTTCAGCCTGGACGAACTGCTGCCGGCCCGCTTCGAGTTCAGCGCCGATCGATAGCCTGGTTCCGGCCCTGACGGGCAAACCGGCCCTCGCGGTCGCAGATGATGTACAGCGGCCGCCCTTTGACTTCTTCGAAAATGCGCCCGATGTATTCGCCAATGATCCCCAGCATGACCAGGATGATCCCGCAGAAAAACAAGATGACGCACATCAGGGAAGCATAGCCCGGCTCCATGACGACCAGGTCGAACAGGCGGGCGATGAAGACGAACAGCAGAAAGAGAAAACTGCAGATTGACAGCCCGATGCCGATCCCGATGCCCAGCTTGAGCGGCTTGTAAGAAAATGACGTGATGCCGTCGACAGCCAGCTTGACCATCTTGCGCAGGGGATATTTCGTTTCGCCGGCAAAGCGCGGCGCACGGACATAGTCGATGTAGGTCTGGCTGAAGCCCAGCCAGCTGATTAGGCCGCGCACGTAGCGGTTGTGCTCCGGCAGAGCGGACAGCGCCCGGCAGACACGTGCGTCGATCAGGCGGAAATCGCCGACATCGACCGGGATGTCGACATCCGTGATCCGCCGCAGCAGCCGGTAGTAGAGCCGGGCGCTCAGCTTCTTGACGGCCGTTTCGCCCTTGCGCGCGACGCGGTGGCCGTAGACAACATCGGCGCCGGCCTGCCAGGCGGCGATCATCTCGGGGATGAGCTCGGGCGGGTCCTGCAGATCCGCGTCGATGATGATCACGGCATCGCCCGCGGCGTGGTCCATGCCGGCGGTGATGGCGCACTGGTGACCGAAATTGCGTGAAAACGTCAGCAGCTTGACGCGATCGTCGGCCTGGCAGAACTGGCGGGCCAGCTTGCCGGTCCGGTCGCGGCTGCCGTCGTTGACGTAGATGATCTCCCAGCTGCCGTCGAGACCGTCCAGAACGGCCGTCAGCCGCTGGTGACAGGCCTCGATGACGGCTTCTTCGTTGTAAAGGGGTACAACCAGCGAATAGCGGATGCCGTCCATACGTCCTCCCAAGCACACTTGTGACCATTATAGCAGATCTGCCAGCCGAGCGCAGTAAAAAGGGATACCCGTAAACGGAGCGAATAGGGTATAATAAAGACAGGGATTTCGATCCTGAACCTTGAAAAACTGGAAACGTGAACGATTCAGAAGGGAGCGGTCATCATGAAGATCAGTATCAACGGCAAAGGTATGAAGGTAGGCGACCAGCTGCAGCAGCGCATTGAGGAGAAACTGGGCAAATTCAACCGGTTTTTCGGTGATGAGGCGCAGGCGACGGTCAAGGTCAGGCCGGAAAAGGATCAGAAATGCATTGAAGTGACCCTCAAGATCCACAAGCATTACTACCGTGCCGAATGTATTGCAGATGACGTTTTCACGGCCCTCGACGAGACTGTCGAAGTGCTGGAAGGCCAGATCCGCAAGCACAAGACCAAGATCGAGAAAAAAATCCACGATTATGCCTACATGAAGGAGTACTTGAAGTCGCAAGTCAGCCTTCCGGCAGTTGAAGAGGATGATCACCGGATCATCAAGCGCAAATCATTTGACCTCGAACCGATGGATGCCGATGAAGCGGTCCTGCAGATGGAAATGCTAGGGCACAGCTTCCTCTTGTATCTCGACATGGAAACAGACAAGGTCTGCGCCGTCTACAAACGCAAGGACGGCAACTATGGCGTGATCGAGCCCAATTACTGATTGGCAGCCCATCGTCCCGATATTCATGACCGCAGGTCCCCGGTTCAAACGAACCGGGGATTTTTTGGTATACTGGTCACCGGACATGCAACACGACAAGGGGAGGGCTGCTTCATGACAGAAGGCAACAACGACAAAAAGGTGACTGATCGGCTGCTTCACGGGCTGAACCCGCAGCAGGCCGAAGCTGTCCGGCACGACCAGGGCCCGTTGCTGATCCTGGCCGGCGCCGGTTCCGGGAAAACCCGCGTCATTACCCACCGCGTCGCCTGGCTGGTTCGTGTGCTCGACGTGCGTCCCTCGGCGATCCTGGCGATCACGTTCACCAATAAGGCGGCATCCGAGATGAAGAGCCGCATCGAGGACCTGATCGGGTCGGTCAGCCAATATATGTGGATCGGGACTTTCCATGCCATGATGATGCGCATCCTGCGCCGCTATGCCGACCGGATCGGCTATGACCGCAGCTTCGCGATCATCGACAGCGACGATCAGCAAAAAGTGGTCAAAAGCTGCCTGGCCGATTTGAACCTGGATGAGAAAACCTTCGCGGTCAAAGCGGTGCACAGCCAGATATCCGCGGCCAAGAACGCCCTCATCGATGTCGGCGCGTACGAGAGCCAGGCCGGCAGCGACTTTTTTCGCAGCCGCGTCGCCCAGGTCTACCGCTGCTACCAGGCGAAACTGAAAAAGAACAACAGCATGGATTTCGACGACATCCTGGTCGAAGCCGTGCGCCTGCTCGAGTCGCAGCCAGACGTGCTGGCCGAGTACCAGGAGCGCTTTCAATACGTGCTGGTCGACGAATACCAGGATACCAACCATGCCCAGTACCGCCTGGTCCGCCTGCTGTCCGAGCGCCACGGCAACCTGTGCGTGGTCGGTGACGACGACCAGTCGATCTACAGCTTCCGCGGCGCCAACATCCAGAACATTCTCGATTTCGAAAAGGACTTCAAACGCTGCAAGGTCATCAAGCTGGAGCAGAACTACCGTTCGACCGGCAATGTCCTCAAGGCGGCCAACGCCGTTATCCGGCATAACCAGGGCCGCAAGAAGAAATCGCTCTGGACCCAGAGCGACGACGGGGAGATGATCACATTTCTCAGGGCCGAGGACCAGAATGAGGAGGGGCGTTACATCGCCCGCGAGATCGAGCGCCAGGTGAGCCGCCTGGGCCGGAAAACCTACCGCGATTTCGCCGTCCTGTATCGTCTCAACGCCCTTTCGCGCTCGGTCGAACAAGCGCTGCGCGAACAGGGCATCCCGTACCGCATCTACGGCGGGACGCGCTTTTACGACCGCAAGGAGATCAAGGACATCCTCGCGTATCTGCGCCTGGTCGTGATGCCGGACGACAACCTGTCGCTGGAACGGGTGATCAACGTGCCGCGGCGCGGGATCGGCAGCGCCACAACCGACATGCTGGCAGCCCTGGCGGAACGGGACGGCGTCTCGCAGATGGCTGTCTGCCAAAACGCCACCCGGTACCCGGAGCTGCAGCGCGCAGCATCTCGCCTGACCGCTTTTGCCAGCCTGATCAGCCAACTGGGCGCTGGGCTGGACAGCGAGGACAAGACCCTTGACCAGTACCTGGACTGGATGGAAAACGAGACGGGCCTGATCCAGGAATTGCTCGACCAGCAGCAGCGCATCGTCAGCGGCGACGCGCTTGACCGGATTGAAAACCTCAAGGAACTGCTGTCCGACGCCGTCGAGTTCGAAAATCAAGTCCAGCGCCTGGCCGCCCCGGATGAAACGCTGCCGCCGGAGGAACGCGCGCTCGTACCGGCGAATCTGCGCGAGACCGTGCGCGCTTTCCTGGAGCGGGCCGCCCTGTACACGGAAATGGACCAGGACAAGGACCAGGACGACGTGGTCCGGCTGCTGACGATTCACAGCGCCAAGGGCCTGGAGTTTGACACCGTGTTTATCGTCGGCGCCGAGGAGGGGCTGTTCCCGGGCTACCGCTCGATGGGCAGCCAGATTGAATTCGAGGAAGAGCGCCGTCTGGCTTATGTCGCCATGACCCGCGCCCGCCGGAAACTGCACATCACGGCCACGCGCAGCCGCCTGCTGTTCGGCCAGACCCAACGCTATGTCGTGTCGCCGTTTGTCCGGGAAATCCCGGACGAGCATGTCGATGAAATCGGCGGATCGCGCGAGGGCGAACGCAGCATGCCCTGGTCTGAAACGAGCCAGAGTCTTCCGGGTCGGCCGCCAATCCCGGCGGCGCGCAGCCCGCTGGCTGACGCGGCCGCCTACATGGCGCCGAAACCGGCTCAAAAGGCAGCTTCGGTCCATTTTTCAGTCGGCGATAAAGTCGAACACCCGAAATTTGGCATCGGCCGCATCCTGATGGCCGAACCGGTCGCCGGTGATGCGATTTTACAGGTTGAATTCAAGGGTGTGGGTACCAAGCGCATGCTGGCCAAGATGGCAGGCTTAACCAGGCTTGGGGGATGACCCCAAGCAGCTGCAAAAAAAAACCGGGGGATTAACCCGCTAAGGTTACCCCCCGTCAATGACAAAACTTAGATTCCCATCTTTTACAGTTGGGGCTGACTTTAGGGACAGTTCATCAAGAAAATGCTCTATAGGTTCTCCGAAAGATTGACCAGACTTGTCAATCTCTCGGAGAAAAGAGCTGCTAATTTCTTAACAGTCCCTTAGTCCTTGACGCCGGAATGGACCAGGTAATTGGCGCCGCGGTCGACGACTTCCGCGATGTTGCGGCAATGGTCGGAGATGCGCTCGACGGTATGGATCAGTTCCAGGAAGATGACGGTCGACTGCGGGTTGCAGGTACCGTTGTCCAGCCGTTCCATGTGGCTGGCGCGCAGCTTGTCCTCGATTTCGTCGACCTGGTTCTCGTTGGCGATGATGCGGCGGGCGATGGCGATGTCTGAGTTGCGCAGCGCCGTGATCGAGTCACGGACCATGTCCTCGACCACCCCGTAGGCCTGGTCCAGGTCGTTCAGGGCCAGCGGCGAAAAGACGATGCCGGCGTTTTTCATCTGCAGCGAGTTGTCGCAGATGTTGCTGCAATAATCGCCGATGCGCTCGATGTCGTTGGCGGCATGCATCAGGGCCGCGATGCGGGACGAGCTTTCCGGCGTCATGCTGGATGACATGATGATGTTGGACAAATAGCGGACGATTTCGTTCTCCAGGTAGTCCATCGTATCTTCATTGGAGAAGATGCGTGTTTCCAGTTCGTCGCTGTGCGATTTGATCACCTGGTGGCTGTCCTGGGTCATCTGCATGGCGATCTCGGTCATGCGCGCCAGCTCTTTGGTTGCCAGGTCGATGGCAATCGCCGGGTTGTTGATCACCTTGTAATCGATGTAGGCCAGCTTTTTCTCGATCACAGGATCTTCGCCCGGCACGACCAGGCGCACAATCTTGGCCATCAGCCAGACGAAGGGCAGCCAGAGGGCCGTGTTGATGACGTTGAAGACGGTATGGGAAATGGCGATGCTCTCGCGCATGTACTGGGCGATCGGGGTCATCATGTTGGACAGCCCCGTGTTGCTGTCCGCGATCAGGGCGTGCCCGATCAGGCCGAGCAGGCTGTTGACCAGGGAGGTGTAAGGCCGAAGCAGCAGCATGAAGACAACCGAGCCGAAGACATTGAAGATGGTGTGGGCCGCGGCCGCCCGCTTGGCGATGCGCGAAGAGCCGATGGCGGCCAGCGCGGCCGTGACCGTCGTGCCGATGTTGCTGCCAAAGAGGATCGGGATCGCCTGGTAGAGGGAGACAAGCGGTGTGCCGGCCTCGTCGACGGCTGTTCCGGCCAGGGTCTGCAGGACGCCGATCGAGGCAGACGAGCTCTGAACGACCATGGTGACGCCAGAGCCGACCAGGAGACCAAGCACCGGCGTGTCCTTGATGCGCACGAGCAGGTCGGCAAAGGCCTGGCTCTTGGCCAGCGGCTTCATCGCCGCGCCCATGCTGTTCAGGCCGACGAACAGGGCGCCGAAGGCGAAGATGATCTGGCCGATGTAGCGGATTTTGGGCTTTTTAAACGAGAACATCAGGATGAAGCCGACGGCGACGAACAGCCAGGCGAATTCATCGATTTTAGCCGCGACGATCCAGGCGGTCATGGTCGTGCCGATGTTGGCGCCCATGATGACCCCGATCGCCTGGGTCAGGGACATCAGGCCCGCGCCCGTGAAACCGATCACCATGACGGTGGTTGCGGACGAGCTCTGCATGATCATGGTAACGAGTGCGCCGACGATTACGCCGCGCAGCGGCGTTCCGGTCAGCATTGCCAGGACGCTGCGCATCTTGTCGCCGGCGGTTTTCTGAAGGCCTTCGCCCATCTGCTGCATCCCGTAGATGAAAAGGGCCAGGCCGCCGAACAAAGCGAATATGCTTTTTATATCCATTCAATCTCCTTTGGGCCTGCCAGGCCCGGACGGCTCCTTGCCGTATCTTTCTCTTTTTGCCATACAGAGTCATTTTACAAAAAGTTGACGGGCAACACAACCCTTATAGCGCGCTTTTCCAGTTTTGCCCGCGGCGGTAACATCCACTTCGGCGAAAAGTACTGGCGCGTTCAAGACGAACGAAGTCCGGCGCGCATGGTATAATAGACAAAAGGATTGACACGATCCGAAAAGCGAGGTGACGGCAGATGGATATGCGCCAGGAACCCCGGAAGCTGCGCGAAGAGCAGGAGACGGGCCTGAGCGGATTTGCCTCCCGCAGCGCCGACAGCCGCGGGCGGCTGCGCGACGAGCCTGAATGCTCGGTCCGGACCTGCTTCGAGCGCGATGTCGGCCGGATCATCTTCTCAATGGACTTTCGCCGCATGCGCCACAAGACCCAGGTTTTCTTCAACCCGCAAAGCGACCACATCTGCACGCGCATGGAGCATGTGATTAGCGTCAACTACATCGCAGGCACCATCGGGCGGGTGCTTGGCCTGAATCTGGACCTGATCGAGGCGATCGCGCTCGGCCATGACCTGGGCCATGCCCCGTTTGGCCACAGCGGCGAGAAAAAGCTGGACAGCTGCCTGAAAAACCGTGATCCGGCGCTGCTTTTCCAGCATGAGATGCACGGTTTGCGGGTGGTGGACCACCTCGCGCTGCACCACGGCCGGCCTGGCCTGAACCTGACATTCGAAGTTCGCGACGGCATTGCCAGCCATTGCGGCGAGACATACGACGAATATGTGCTGGTGCCGGACCGCGCCAAAACGCCGTCTGACCTGGAGCAGCTGGCCCGCCTGCACGGCACGCCCGCGACGTTGGAAGGCTGCGTGGTCCGTCTGGCCGATAAGATCGCCTATGTCGGCCGCGACATCGAAGACGCCGCCCGCGCCGGCCTGATGGAATTCGACGACCTGCCCCAGGCGATCCAGTCCTCACTGGGACGCACGAACGGGGAGATCATCAACACCCTCGTGATGGACATCATCCAGAACAGCTACGAGCAGGACGCCATCATCCTCAGCCGGGAACGCGGCGACAGCATGGAAGAGTTGCTTCGGGAAAACGTGGCCCGGATCTACAGCTCGGACAAGATCAAGCGCTATGAGAAAATGGTCGACAACGTCATCGAGGGCCTTTTCGAGGCCCTGATGCCGCTGACCGTCGACCCGGATAAGCTGCTGACCAGCGAAAACCGCGTCCTGCGCGGATTTTGCCGCTTCATCCAGGAACGCGAGGTGCCCCTGGATCAGCTCGGTCCCCAGCATGTGGTCGACTACATCGCGGGCATGACGGATTCATTTGCCACCAAGAGTTTCGAAGACCTCTACTGGTTCTGATCCCGGGAAGGAGTCCCAACACCATGAGTCATCATTTTCTGGCCATGCTGCACCGGATGCGCTACATCAGCCGCTGGAGCCTGATGCGCAACACGCAGTCGGAAAACATCCAGGAGCATTCACTGCAGGTCGCCATGATCGCCCATGCCCTGGCCGAAATCCGCAACCGGCAGCTGGCGGGATCCGCACCGCCGGTCGATGTCAGCCAGGTGGTGCTGCTCGCGTTGTACCACGACGCCGCCGAGATCTTGACCGGCGACATGCCGACCCCGGTCAAATACGCCAATCCGGCGATCCGGGACGCCTACAAGGCAGTCGAAACGGTTGCTGCCGAAAAGCTGCTCTCGCTGCTGCCGGACGAACTCGAACCGGCGTACCGGCCGCTGCTGCTGCCGGACCTGGATGAGCCGCGGACAGCGGCAGCCGTACGGCTGGTCAAGGCCGCGGACCGGATCAGCGCCTACATCAAGTGCCTGGACGAGGAAAAGGCCGGCAACACCGAATTTCGCCAGGCAGGCGAATCGGTTCGAAAAAAACTGGACGCGGTCGCCAAGGAATTGCCGGAGGTGGCCTGGTTCATGCGCGAGCTGCTGCCGTCGTTTGCCTTGTCGCTGGACGAGCTGTCATGACCCGATTCCGTTTACACCAGGACTGGCTGCTTGCCCTTGCCCTGCTGGCATTGCTGCTTGCAGCCGCAGTCGGTTACACGGTTTACCATCGTGCTTTGCAGCCAGGTGAACAGTCGTCTTACCCGAGCCTGGCTGAAGGGCAGGCCATGGCGGCCCGGGGATCGAGCTTGATCGGGGCAGATCAGCCTGGGCAGGCCTGGAGCGCACAGCTGGCCGACGGCCGCATGGCGCCGGATGGGTACCTGCTGCGCCTTTTGACCAGTCCGTCTTACCTGGCTTCGGATCCGGATGACGCGCGTTTCGCTTCGGACGCGGCCTGGGTTCTGACGGGCGTGCGCCCGGAAGAGGCACTCTTGCAGGCCGAACTGGATGTGCTGAACCAGTCCGGCAGCCGGATTGGCTACCTGCAGGCGATCGTGCGCCGTGCCGGCTGGACAACCGCGCAAAAGCTGCCAGCGGAACCGACCCGGCTGCGGACCGTGACCGCCGGCAGCGATCTGCCCGCATCAGGCAGCGAAATGGTCGGCACCCTGCGCGTGACAGCCCAGATCCGGCTGACCGGAACCGGGGCGGCGGTTCGGCTTTATGCCAATGGACGTCTTTGTGCGGAGCAGCTGGCGGTGACACACGAACCGTCGCTGGAGCAGCCTTACACGCTGGCCTGGCATACCGATTCGACCGGAAGCGGCGAAACGGCACTATCGCTCCTGGTGCTGAGCGACGATGGCCGGGGCCGGTGGCTGGATCTGGCAACCTACCAAGTTCCTGAAGTGACTGCTGTTGCTGCGGGACAAGTCCTGAACGCGAACCCGTCCGGCTGGTACCGGATCGATCCCCTGAAGGACAAGACGTTCCGCGTTTTGCTGCTTAACGCGTCTGAGATGGTTTCAGCCAGCCTTTACACGAACGAACGCCAGCTGCTGGCAAATGGCGCCGCAGCCCCGGACCAGCCTGGTGCGGTGCTGGCGCGGCCGGACATGATGCCAGAGGCGGCGTACCTCCACATCAAACCGCAAACCGGCAACGGCCGCGCGGCATACACGCTGGTTACGGCGCCGGCCGCAGCCAGTCAGGCAGAAAACCCCGATCATGTCTATGCCGTTCTCGACCAGATGCCGGATCAGCTGATCCTGGCGGGAAACGGCGAAACAGAGACCGTGTCCCGTGAAGGCTGGCGCGTGATCAGCCCGGAAGCCAGCCTGGCCGGATTAAGGCTTGTTACGCCGGATGGTGGAAACGCCGATTTCCTGCCCGCTTTCGATCCGGACACGCCGCTCTATGGTCTGGTTGTCCCCGCCGGCACCAGCCAACTCACGCTGGCCGCGACGGCCATGGAGGGCAGCGCGGCCAAGATCCGGGGAACGCTGACCCGGGACGGCGAATCCGCTCAGCCGATCGCGGCGGATCAGACCCTCCCGCTGACTCCTGCCGACAACATAATCTTGCTGAGCCTAAGCGGCTTTGACGGAACCGAAAAGACCTACACCATCCATGTCCTGCGACCACCGGACGCGGCAGGTTTTCACACGGTGCTGGCTCCGTTTCCCGCAGACTGGCATACGCCGCTCTATCTGCTGCACCTGCAGTACCCGGCTTACCGCTTTGAGGCGGACCAGACCGTCCAGGACTGGCAGGCGTTTCTCGACGCCCAGGACCGTAAGGACATGAATCTCGTCCAGTCGGGTTCGGTTCCCGAAAGCTGGATCGAAGCGGGCAGCCCGGTATACGACGGCAGCACCTGGAAGGCGGCCGCCCGTCCGGTGATCGCCTATTTCGCCGATCCGCGCAATTTTCTCAATCCAGTCGATATCTTCCAGTTCGAAACGCTGTCGTTCGTCCCGGAACTGCATACGGAAGAAGGCGTCGGGCGCATCCTTGAAAACAGCTTCATGGCGGCCGGGGCCAGCGAGATCGACTACGCTGCCCTGATCCTCGAGGCAGGCCGGGACGCGGACATCAGCCCGTTTTTCATCGCGTCGCGCATCATCCAGGAGATGGGCCGCCAGGGTCAGTCGACGTTATCAAGCGGCACCTTGCCCGGCTACGAGGGTGTTTATAATTTCTACAATATCGGGGCCACGCCCAATCCCGATGTCCCGGACGGCGCCCGCATCAACGGAGCCCGTTTCGCACTTTACGGCCGCAAACCGGACGAAGGCGAGATCACACCGGACGAGGAAGCCTGGCTGCTTCCCTGGACGACGCCGCGGCGGGCCATCATCGGCGGCGCCCGCTGGATCGCCGAACGCTACGTGGCGATCGGGCAAGATACGCTCTATGGCCAGAAATTCGACCTGGTCGCCGAAGACGGCCTTTATATCCACCAGTATGCCCAGAATATCCAGATGGCCTGGGCGGAGGGGCGGCGCACCCGGCAGGCCTGGCTGGACCTTGGTCTGATCGATGAAGGTTTTTTGTTCCGCATCCCGGTCTTCGAGAATATGCCGGCCGAACCGGCCCGGCTGCCATAAATCAAATCCTGGTTAACAGAAAGCTAAGAATGCTGTAATGAAGCAGCCTCTGTTTTATGCTATGCTGGATATGATGCACTTTTGCCTTTTGGCAGCCGAACAGGAGGACATGGTTTGCACCTTATCGCTGCAGCCGTTCGCGGCAAAACACGCGTCTGGCGCACAATGATCATCTGCGTGATCGCCCTGATGGCCCTGGGCCAGTGGGGCTTGTTTGCCATGCCGGACACCACGGTCCGGGCCGAAACCGCAGTCAACCGCACCGGGACCGTCACGGTCAGCGCGGCTAATGTGCGTACTGTACCGACAACCGTTGACAATACGGCGATCGCCAAGGCCAGCCGAGGCCAGTCTGTTCTGGTCCTGTCCAGTGTCCAGGGGGAGTATATTGCAGGCTACGGCGATGTCTGGTATTTTATCCGCTACACGGATGCTGGCGGCACCCAGATCGAGGGCTACACCGTCGCCGGTTTTATTACGCTTGATCCCATACCGGAACCCGACCCCGAACCTGACCCCGCTTTCGAGGCCTACCTGGACGAACAGGGATTTCCGGAAAGCTACCGGGACGGCCTGCGCCGTCTGCATGCCAAGTTCCCTGAATGGCGCTTTGTCGCCTCCGACACCCGGCTGGACTTTACCGAGGCTGTCGAGATCATGCACACGCCCGGCTATACCTTGATTTCCAATTCGGTCAACGACGCCTGGAAATCGCTCGATCCGGAATCCTACAACTGGTATACCAATACCTGGAAGGCGTACGACGGCTCGACCTGGGTCATGTGCAGCCGCGACCTGATCGCCTACTACATGGATCCGCGCAACATGCTGAGCGAGATCAACATCTTCCAGTTCGAGACCTTGAACTACCAGCCGGATGTGCACCACCAGGCCGGCGTCGAGGTCATCCTGCGCAATTCGTTCATGAGCAACACCAGTTTCACCTTCCTGGATCCGGAGACCGGCGCAGAGGCGACGATGAGCTACGGTGACGCCTTCATGGCGGCGGCGGCGTTCTCCAATGTCAGCCCGTACCACCTGGCTGCCCGATCTCTGGTCGAAGTTGGTTCGAGCGGCAGCGCCTCCGTAACCGGGCTTTTCTCAGAAGCACTGGCCGCTGCCGGTTTGCCGGTGACGACGGAATACGACGGTTACTATAATTTCTATAACATCGGCGCCAGCGCCAGCACCGAACCGTTGGGTAATATCCGCAATGGATTGGAATATGCAAAACTGGGCAGTGACCGTGATGAAGAACTGACAGCAACGGATATTGCGCGGCTGATTCCCTGGAACGACCGCCGCCGGGCGATCGCCGGTGGATCTGTCGTCATCGGCAGCGGATACATCAACGCCAGTGTGGGAACCGACTATGCTGACCAGAATACGCTCTACTTTCAAAAGTTCAATGTGGCCTATGCGCCAGTGGCCCGTTACTGGCATCTTTACATGGGTGCCATTCTGGCTCCGGTCGTCGAAGGGGCCAAATTATACAAGGCGTATTCGGAGATGGGCGATCTGCAAAAACCGATCACGTTCCTGATTCCCATTTTCCAGAACATGCCCGAGGCCAACCCCAAGCCGCCGGAGACAGGCAATCCCAATAACTGGCTGCAAACGCTGGGCTTGGACGGCTTTTCCCTGACGCCCTCCTTTGACCCGGCGCTGACCAACACCTACAGCCTGATCGTCCCCTACGACGTCAATAGTGTTCAGCTGTCGGCCGCGCCGGTCAGCAGCCGTTCGCAGGTCAGCGGAACCGGAACGAGGCAGCTGGTGGTGGGTGAGAACATCTTGAATGTCGTGGTCACAGCGGAAAACGGCGACAAACGGACGTATGCGGTCAATGTTGTCCGCGAGCAAGATCCGAACGCGCCGCCGCCTAGCGTAACGCCGACCGTGACGCCGGGAGCTACCGTGACGCCGACACCGACGCCGACGTTGACGCCGACACCGACGCCAACATTGACCCCCACGCCGACGCCGACGTTGACACCGACACCCAGCCCGACGGCAACACCAACGCCGACGCCGACCCCGAGTCCGTCGCCCAGTCCAACCCCGACAGCGACACCCAGCCCGACAGCGACGCCATCGCCGACTGTGACCGTGGCCCCCACGGTGACGCCGACCCTGGCACCTGCGGAGCTGTCCAGTTCGGTGCTTAAGATTGAAGGCGACCAGATATCCGGCCTGGATCCGCAAAATGGCGCGAACACGGCGAAAACCATCCGGGAACAGCTGACGGTCCCCACCGGGTATTCGATTCAGATCCAGCGCGCCGACGGTACACCGCTTGGTGATGACGAACTGGTTGGAACCGGCCATGAGGTAAAGCTAATAAATGGTGAAACTGTGGCCCGAACCTATACCGTTATCCTGTACGGCGATGCCAGCGGGGACGGCCGGATCAACTCCTACGACTTGAATGTGATGTTCCAGCATGTGCTGCGGCGGCAAAGTCTTGTTGATTCGCCGTTAACAGCCGCGAACATCGATCGCAACGACCGCGTTAATTCCTATGACTTGAATTTGGTGTTCCGGCATGTTCTGCGTCAGCAGACCATCGATCAGCAATAAATGGAGGCTCAATGAGAAAATTATATCAATCGATAACATTTATCCTGGCGCTGTTATTCGTCAGCCTGATCTGTCTGCCGCCTGTGACGGTTCATGCGGAAGGCCTCTCTACAATTTTATCTTTTGATCAAAAAAGCATGACTGTTGGACAGAATGTCACTGTTACGGTTTCTATTAGTGCAAAAATGGATATAACTAATTATGAAGCTGTACTAAAATATGATACGGAATTCTTTGCGCATATTAAAGAAGATATTGATGCGATTAATCTTGCGACTTCACTTACTAGCGAAGATATTTACGAGTTCACAAAAGGACAATTTGTTGTTTCGGCATATGGTGGTACTCAAACACAATCAACAAAGTTATTCCGCATTTCGTTCAAGGCAATCAAAGCAGGAAAGCCCAACTTTTCAGTTGACGAAGTAGTAGTAAATGACCAATATCCATCACGTGGTTCGAGTAGTATTACGATTTCTGAACCTGTCCCCAAATCAAGCAACAACAAGCTCACGTCCTTAAGCATCAGCCCGGGCAGTCTTTCACCGTCTTTTTCCGCCGATCGGCAGAGCTATTCGGTATCGGTTGGGCCGGATGTGGACCGGCTGACCGTCAGCGCGACGCCGGAGGACAGCAAAGCCAGCGTCAGCGGCGGCGGAACGGTGCGGCTCGACGCCGGCGAGAACACGATCAGGATCGTCGTGACCGCGGAGAACGGCGACAAGCGCACCTACACCATTACCGCGACTAGAGCCAGTGTGACCCCGACGCCTGAGGCAACCCCGACCCCCGAACCGACGCCGACCCCTGAGCCGACCCCGACGCCGCCGGTGACAGTTGAGCTGTCCGACGGACCCTATCAGGTCGTCGAAGTGCCGGACGGCGTGGCGATCCCGAACGGGTTCTACCGCTCCTACGAAGAGATGGATGGCCAGATGGTCCCGGTCTACAAGGCGCTGCGCGGGGATCTGACCTTGCTCTACCTGTACCGGCAGTCGATCGGGGACGGTTTCTACTACCTGGACGCCTTGAGCGGCCGCTATCTGCCCTATGTGACGCTTGGCGTACCCGCCCAAGCCTTTACCGTCCTGACCCCCGAAGAAGATGTCGACGTTCCGGAGGGCTGGACACCGACCAGCCTGACGATTGACGGCAAAAAACTACAAGTCTGGCGGCAGGATGGTCAGTCGACGGACATCGTGCTGGTCTACCTCATGGATGTGCGCGGCGAACAGGCGTTCTTCCGCTACGATACCAAGAGCCAGCTCTTGTTCCCCTACCAGGCGGCTGCGCTGCAGGCCAGTCCGACGCCCGCTGCAACAGAGCCGGGGCCGACCGAAACCCAGACAACAGATCCGACGGAAACCGGTTCAACTTCCGACCCGGCTGCACCAAACCCATGGGCTCTGGCCACTGCGGTCATGGGCCTGATCTGCCTGGCCCTGATCGGCCTTTTAATCTGGCAGGGTGCTCACAGGGGGTTTGACAGCGGCCGTTCGAACGGCAAGCGATTGCCGCCTCCGCCGCCGATAAAAAGAATCTAGCAGGTAAGAAGGTGAAACGCTTGAAAGAACTGCTCCGGTTCCTGTTCAGCCGGGAGGTCATCACCTATGTCATCGCCGGTGTCCTGACCACCCTGGTCAACTTGGCCGTGTTCACCCTGCTTAGTTCCCTGTTCGGCCAGGATCGCTGGTGGATCTCCAACCTGCCCGCGATCGTCGCCGCCATCCTGTTCGCGTTTTTCGCCAACCGGTTTTTTGTTTTTCGGTCACACGGCCCGTTCTGGCAGGAAATGGGCAAGTTCTTCATGTCGCGGATTTTCATTTCTTTGCTTTTTGAGTACGGCGCCATGTTTTTACTGTACAATATTCTCGGTATCGACCAGGTCTGGCACCTAATGCGCTGGGACTTGTCCATCAGCAAGCTGCTGACCCAGGTGCTGGTGCTGGTCGGCAACTATGTGGTCAGCAAATGGTTTGTCTTCACCTGAGGTGACACAGAACAGGAGAAAAGCCGCATGAACTATTCGGAAGCGCAAACCTTTCTTTCCGGCGCCCTGCGCTTTGGGATTAAGCCCGGGCTGGGCCGCATGAAACGCCTGTTGGCCTTGCTGGACTGCCCCTACCAGACGCTAAGCTGCATCCATATCGCCGGCACCAACGGCAAGGGTTCGACTTCTGCCTATTGTGCCTCGATCCTGGCCGCCGCCGGACATAAGGTCGGCCTTTACACATCACCTTATTTGGTGCGTCTGACCGAGCGGATTCGCGTCATCGACGGTCTGGGCGGTCTGGAGCGGCTGGCCGCGGATGAGACCGAAGGTGAAATCGGCCCTGATGCTTTTGCCCGCCTCCTGACCCGCATCCGGACGGCTGTCGACCAGATGCTGCACGAAGGGGAAGAGCACCCGACCGAATTCGAAATGCTGACAGCCGCCGGATTCATGTATTTCCTTGAGACAGACTGCGATGTCGTGGTGCTGGAAACCGGTCTGGGCGGCCGATTGGACTCGACCAACGTGATCGACAAGCCCCTGGCCAGCATCATCACCGCTTTAGGCTATGACCACATGGATCGCCTGGGCAGCACCCTGGCGGAAATCGCTTCTGAAAAGGTCGGCATCATCAAGCAGGACTGCCCGGTTTTCCTTTACAACGTGTTCGACCTGTCCTTGTCCGAACAAGACCAGGTTGCGGCAGACAGATTGCTCCGTCAGCGCTGCCAGTCACTCGGTGCCCCGCTCGACATAGTTTCCCAGGCGGACATCTCGCTGCTTGACTATGGCTGGTCCGGCCAGTCTTTCCGGGAACGGGTGACCGGCCTTGCTGTGAAAACCTGTTTGCTGGGCGTGATCCAGCCGATGAACGCCTGCCTGGCCATCCGGGCCTGTGCGGCGCTCGGACTGGCGACGGATGACCAGATCCGCCAGGGCATCGCCCTGGCCCGCTGGCCGGCCCGGATGGAACTGCTGCACCAGGATCCGCCCATCCTGGTGGACGGGGCCCACAATCCGCAGGGCTGCCAGGCCCTGGCCGCCACATTGAACCGGCTGCTGCCCGGCCAGCCGGTCGTTTTCCTGGCCGGTTTCCTGGCCGACAAGGACTATGAGGCCATGCTGCGGATCATGCTGGAGCAAACTGCCTACCGGCCCGCAGCCGTTGTCTGCACCAAGCCGGTCAGCCTGCGCGCGCTGTCCGAAGAGCAATTGGCCCATAAAGTGCGCGATATCCTGAACCGTTTGCCAGACGGCGGCGGCAACCGATATAATGAGGCGGTATGGACGGCCCCGAGCCCTGAGGAAGGCGCGCAGCTGGCCCTGAAACTGGCATCTGGCCAGTCCATGGCCCTGTGTGCGTTCGGATCGCTCTACATGGTCGGATACATCCGCCAGACCTTGATGCAGGAGGCGCATGCTTGAACTGGTCCAGCCAGATCAACCGGTTTCAGCCCTTATCCGCGGACGATGTGCCGCTGTTTGCGCCGCCGCGCGAAATGGATCAGGCCGTCGCAACCTACAACAAGGCGATCGACCTGCTGGCACAGGACAGCCTGGACATCGCCCGGATCGCGCTGCGTAAACTGGCGGCCAGTTACCCGCTTTTTCCGCAGCCGGCCTTTCTGCTCGGCTGCTGCCTGGCGCTCTCCGGCCAGTACCGGGAAGCGGTGGACTGGGTCGAACAAGCCATGCTGGCTGGTTTGCCGGAAGATATGGACATGGACGCCAGGCAATGCCTGGCCAGTTTGAACAAGAAGACGGCGGCCGGTCCGGAGCAGACCGGGACTGAAAAGCCCGTGGCCAGCTTGCCGATCCAAAGTGCGAACATCCTGGAAAAGACCGGGCGGCGCGGCAAGGTCAAGATGGCCAGCGAACGCGAAAAACGCGACGTTTTGCGCCGCGGCGAATTTCCCGAGGAAGAAGAAACCTTTGTGGTCGACAAACGCTCGCCGGCCGAATGGCTGCGCCTGGCGCTGCCGGTCGTCGCCGGCGTCCTGGTGCTGGCCACCCTGGTCGTCGCCGCCATCCGCTGGCTGCCGGAATCGAAGTTGTTCCAGAGGCCCGAGTCGGACGCTGTCCGGCTGGCATGGCTGCTCGACCAGTTGGGTGATCTGTCTGCCGACCAGGAAACGGCCGCGTCGCTGCTGCAGGCGTATCACCAGCAGTTCGATGGTGAACCGGCAGCTGTGACGCCGACGCTGACACCCGAAGCGACAACCACGGCGGCGCCCACGCCCTTGCCGTCACCGTCCCCCCAGCCGACCGCGACGCCTCAGCCGACCGCGACATCATCCCCGACGCCCGAACCGACTCCGACGGTCGATCCGGCTGTCGCGGCCCTGGATCTGGCGGCGGAGACAACCGCACTGGCCAGCCAGGCGTTGGCGGAAGAAGACCTGGCCCAGGCCGGCATCGCGCTGGTTAAGGCCCGTGACCTGCTCGCCGGCCTGCCGGACGATACGCGTTCCATCGCCGTAACGCTGACCGCTGGCGAACAGCGCGCCGAGGTTGACCGGTTGCTGGACGCCATCGCCGTATCGGCAGCCCGGGCATTGCGCTTGCTGGCCGAACCCGAATTTGCCGCCGGAGAATACGAAGCGGCGCTCGAATATTACCTGCCGGCCTATGAGATTTACCCCGAAGCCTATGGCGGCGGCGTCGCCTACTATGTTGGCCGCTGTTACCAGCTCCTGGGACAAAAGGAGACCGCCAAGCCGTACTTTGAATTTGTTATCGCCCGATTTTCTGGGCGTGACATCGCCCGCAGCGCCGCTTATCGCCTTAGCGAGATGGGCGACTGACCGATACGCACGACGAGGAGGAGCTATATGACACAATACATCAGCACACGGGGAACCGGAGATGCCGTTCCGTCGGCGATGGCCATCAAGCAGGGCATCGCCGCCGACGGTGGGCTGCTGGTGCCGGACCAGATCCCGCAGATCAGCCTGGAGGACATCGCCCGGATGCAGACGCAAAGCTACCAGCAGCGCGCCGTGACGATCCTGTCTTTATACCTGACCGACTACACGCGCCAGGAGCTCGAGGACGCGGTTGCCGCAGCCTACACAGAAGAGAAGTTTCCTGAAGGTCCCGCGCCCCTGGCCCAGCTTAACAAGTACAACGACCGCGAATACATGCTGGAGCTATGGCACGGTCCAACCGCCGCTTTCAAGGATGTCGCGCTGCAATTGCTGCCGCACCTGATGACCCAGGCGGTCGCCAAGACCGGCGAGCAAGCTGAAATCTGCATTCTGACTGCCACATCCGGCGACACCGGCAAAGCGGCCCTGGAAGGGTTCCGGGACGTTCCCGGCACGCAGATCGTCGTGTTCTACCCGCACGACGGCGTCAGTGAACTGCAGAAGCTGCAGATGGTGACCCAGGAAGGTGATAACTGTCACGTCGTGGCCGTCGACGGTAATTTCGACGATGCCCAGACCGGCGTCAAGCAGTTGTTTGGCGACCCTCAGCTGGCGGAAAAGCTCGCGCGCAGCAGCCGGCTGCTGTCATCGGCCAACTCGATCAACTGGGGCCGCCTGGTGCCGCAGATCGCCTATTATTTCTCGGCGTACGCAGACCTTTTGGCCCGGGAGAAGATCGAGCTGGGCGAAACGGTCAATTTCGTCGTCCCGACCGGCAACTTCGGCAACATCCTCGCGGCCTGGTACGCCCGCAGCATGGGCCTGCCGGTCCATAAGCTGATCTGCGCGTCCAACCGCAACAAGGTGCTGTCCGACTTTATCCGCAACGGCCACTACGACAAGCGCCGGGAATTTTTCCGCACCAACGCCCCTTCGATGGATATCCTGATCTCCAGCAACCTGGAACGGCTGCTGTTCGAGCTGTCCGACCGCTCCTCCGAGGTGGTGCAAGGCTGGATGAGCGACCTCGCGGAGCAGGGCCATTACCAGATCGACAGCCAGTCGCTGCGCCGGCTGCAGGAAGTGTTCGTCGGCGGGTTTGCCGATGACAACGGCACCGTGCGCACGATCCGCGAGCTTTACGACCGCTGCGACTATGTCGTCGATACGCACACCGCGGTCGGGTTCAATGTCTATGGCCGTTATGCGGCCCGCTCAGGGGACGAGACCAAAACGGTCTTTGTCGCGACCGCCAGCCCGTTCAAATTCGCCGAAGCCGTGGCAGACGGCCTGTTCGGCAACGGCTATGCGCGCGGCCGCAGCACGGAAACCCTCCTGACGGAGCTTTCCGCTGAAAGCGGGCTGGAACTGCCGCCGGCCTTGACCGGGCTGGATCACCGGGAGATCCGTCACACGCGAAAAGTCGGCAAGCAGGACTTGCTCGCCGTGGTGACCGAACTGCTTGGGTTAAACTGACAATCGACAATCCGAACGCTATAGAGACTAGCGTTCGTGGATGCTGGCCAGTTGGAGGCCCTTGTTGCGATCAATGGCCCACTGGATCGCCCAGTCTGATTCGAAAAGCAGGACCGGCATGTCGTCTTTATCCAGCGCGACCTGTGTCGTGCTGGTCACATTGAGTTCTTTGGGATCCGGCAAGACGCCCTGGATCGGCTGGATCCAGCGTGCGTGCCGGAAATTGAGCGGGGTCTGGCGGATTGAGACGCCGTATTCCGCCTTGAGGCGGTATTCCAGAACGTCCAGCTGCAGGACGCCGACCACGCCGACGATATAGGTTTCCGTACCGATGTCCGGTTCCTTGTAGAGTTGGATCGCACCCTCTTCGGCCAGCTGTTCGACACCGCGTAAGAACTGCTTGCGCTTCATGGAATCTGCCGGCGAAACCCGGGCGAAATGCTCGGGCGGGAAGACCGGGATATCCTCGAAGGCAAGCGTGCGGCTGCCGGTTGACAGCGTGTCGCTGATCTGGAACAGGCCGGGATCGAAAATGCCGATGATGTCGCCGGCATAAGCTTCTTCGATGATGTTGCGCTCCTGGGCCATGAACTGCTGCGGCTGCGTCAGACGGACCGCTTTGCCCAGCCTGGCGTGGTTGACTTCCATACCCTTTTCAAACTTGCCCGAGCAGATGCGAATGAACGCCATCCGGTCGCGATGCCCCGGGTTCATGTTGGCCTGGATCTTGAACACGAAACCACTGAAAAAATCCTCGTCGGGCCTGATCGGGCCTTCGTTGCTCTTGCGTGGCGCGGGGGGCGGGGCCATGGCCAGAAATTCGTTCAGGAAGGCTTCGACGCCGAAATTGGACAGGGCGCTGCCGAAAAAGACCGGGGTCAGCTCGCCCGCCAGGATGCGCTCCATATCCAGGTCGTCCCCGGCGATGTCCAAAAGCTCGATGTCGGACATCAGGCGCTCCTGGTAACTGGCGCCGATGATCGAGGCCAGGCTAGGGTCGTCGAGGCTGGCAACCTTGACCTTGACCATGCTCGCGCCGTGGTCGCCCTTGCTGGCGTCGAACCGTTCGATCCGGTTCAGCTTGCGGTTGTAGACACCCTGGAAATCGCCGTCCGTGCCGATCGGCCAGTTGATCGGGATCGAGTTGATGCCCAGCACCTTTTCCAGCTCGTCCATCAGGTCAAACGGGTTCCTGGCCGCCCGGTCCATCTTGTTGATAAAGGTGAAGATCGGGATCTGGCGCTGCCGGCAGACGGTGAACAGCTTGATGGTCTGCGCCTCGACGCCCTTGGCGCCGTCGATCAGCATGACCGCCGCATCAGCCGCACACAAGGTCCGGTAGGTGTCTTCGGAAAAATCCTGGTGGCCCGGGGTGTCCAGGATATTGATGCAAAAGCCGTTGTAATCAAACTGCATGACCGAGGAGGTCACGGAAATACCGCGCTGCTTTTCGATTTCCATCCAGTCGGAGGTGGCATGGCGGCTGGCTTTGCGCGACTTGACGGTGCCGGCCAGGTGGATGGCGCCGCCATAGAGCAGCAATTTTTCCGTCATGGTTGTTTTGCCGGCGTCCGGATGCGAGATGATCGCGAATGTACGGCGCCGGGCGATTTCCGAGCCCAGGCTTTTAGGCATAACTGTATCCTCCCCGAATGGTGCGGTCAAGATCCTTGTTTTAGTCCCGGCAGCAGGCGGATCCATGGTTGGCGCATGACCGAGAACGATTCACCAGTATAACAGGTTTGGCAGGTCTAGGCAATTGACGCGCCCGAAAAAACCGGATTCGGATTCGTCCGTCGTGCTATACTGAAGCTATCAGGATGGTGATCGAGATGCGGTCTTCACTGCGAATAAGCCTGATTGCCTGGTTGCTCGTTTTGCTGTTCATGGCGGCCTGCCGCCCGCAGACGCCGTCGTCTTCCGGATCAGACGCGTCCGGGGAAAGCCAGGGACAGCAGGACGCTGTGCTGGAAGACTACCTGGGTTCGGAGCAGGATCCCTATTACGAAGCACGCAAGGCCATGCTTCGCGACCAGCTGATCGCCAGGGATATCACGGATCCGGCGGTCTTACGCGCCATGGGCCGCGTGAAGCGGCACCAGTTTGTGAAGCCGGGATATGAGGCGCAGGCCTACGAGGACCATCCGTTGCCGATCGGCGAGGGCCAGACCATTTCGCAGCCCTACGTGGTGGCCCTGATGACGGCAGCCGTTGCCGTGCAGCCGGGCGACCGGGTGCTTGAGATCGGCACCGGCTCCGGTTACCAGGCGGCGGTTCTGGCGGAACGTGGCGCTACTGTCTTTTCGATTGAGATC
>Ga0172382_10001224_pt1 | contig 46521 bp, 51 predicted proteins | sample Leawel138RmetaG_FD_122245 | JGI IMG/M metagenome (GOLD analysis project Ga0172382, IMG submission 122245) | Leachate microbial communities from a municipal landfill in Southern Ontario, Canada - Leachate well 138R metaG | ecosystem: Engineered > Solid waste > Landfill > Unclassified | place...
AATGGTAAAGACTCAAACGACAAGCCTGTAGCCAGCGGAGTCTATTTCTATCGTCTCAGCACCCCCGGATATAAACAAAGCAAAAAAATGCTTTTAATGAAATAAAAAAACAGTAGGGAAGGAGGAGGATGCTCTTCCTTCCCTCATGATTAAAGAGGAATAAAGATGAAAAATAAAGTTTTGATAATCCTAACGTTCCTGGGCGTTTTGCCCTGTATGTTGCTTTCCATAACGCTCAATGTAAAGCAAGATGGTAGCGGAGACTATACCCAGATACAGGATGCCTTAGATGCCGCCGATCCCGGTGATACCATCTTAGTGTATCCCGGCAGATATTTTGAAAATTTAGAGATTAATAAAAATAATATCACCTTGAAGAGTTTGGAAGCTATCAGCGGGGACTCAAGCTATATAGATTCTACGATTATTGATGGTAATAACGTCGGGCGATGTGTGGCTTCTCGTATGCCCAATTTTCTTATCAGGGGATTCAGTATAACGAATGGTATTACTGATGGTGGTGCCGGAGGAATAGGCATTTCAGAAAAAACAGATATCATCAACTGCAACATATTCGGCAATCAAGCAAACGCTGGAGGTGGAATTAATGTTGTACGAGCAAATGTATATCTTTCAGGTGTGAATATATATGACAACTATGCGCTTGCCCAGGGAGGAGGCATACATGTTTCCAGCAATGATTTATATCCCTTGAGCTTTGATCCCGATAACCGCTGTTCAATATACAACAACCGCTCCGGAGGCGGACAAGATCTATTCATTCGTAATGCTACCCGAGATTTGGATATGCCGCTCCATACATTTTCTGTACTCAACCCATCCGAATATCATGCTAAGTACATAAACAGTTCCGTACTTAACAGTATCTATGAAATCAATTTTGATATTCTAAACGCATATCATGAGGAAATTGATAGCGATCTTTATGTATCCACAAAGGGGGATGATGCAAATGACGGGCTTACTCCCGCAACCGCCCTGAAGACCATACATGAAGCCATCTATAGAGCAGCCTCAAATAGTGAGAACAGGAATAGCGTATTCATACTGCCGGGAGAGTATTCCCGCACGTCAAACGACCAAATCTTCCCTATAGCTTTGAAGCAATGGGTCAAGGTGCAAGGAAGCGGAATTGACGTCACTAAGATAATATGTGAACCAAACCCATTGATGGGTGTCGGAATCGGCCGTCAAGTGTTTTTAGCTCACGTTGAACCTCATATATTTTTGGATGGCATGTCTATTACGACAAGAGGTTTTGACAATTACTGTGCTGTCATTCATAGTGCAACCAGAAAAACAGAAGCACATTTATCAAATTTGCGCATACATGATATTTCTGCCGGAACCTACGGCACCGCTGATAATAATACCCAACTGATTTCCTTAATGATATCGGGCGAAAATGAAAGCAGCTTTGAAAATATAATAATAGAAGATATTGATACAGGTGTCACTCAACTGCTTATCCTGGGGCAAAGTATAAAACCGGATGGTGAAATATCTGCCTTCCGGGGCAAGATCAAGAATCTTATAGTCAGAAATTTCACAAATAGTTTTACTTCGCAGTCTGTTTGGGCACACCGAATGGTTTCTATATGTGCTGACGAAGAGCTCATAATGGAAAACTGTGAGTTTAGAAACCTGACCATGCTTGACGATGATACTTTGATAATGCAGATTGTCGGGGTTCAATTTCCGCAACAGCAAAATCATTTTACCCTGAGAAATTGCTTAATTGCAGATAACGTATCCCCCGGGGTGGGACCTTGGGGAGGCGGAATCGCGACAATTACAGTAAATAATAACGCAAAGATTGATATCATTAATTGCATTTTTGCAGGTAATCAAAGCAATACATATACCTTGCAAGCACGAGGCGAAGTAAATTTCATAAACTCCATATTTGATAATGACAGTGAATATCAGATTAGAGTGATTCCCATGGATGATCCCGATGAACAGACCCATCTTACCTTTGATTATTGCCTGATAAAAAATGGTATAGACGGCATCTTAGAGCATCCGGTCCCGTGGAACAGTATTGACTATCGGGATACGAATATCGATGGTGATCCTCTCTTTGCCGATAGCGGATATGGCAGCCCGGGTAAGCACAACTATAATCTTTCTGAATATTCGCCCTGTGTAGATAGCGGCACTCCGGATATCAGCGATCTGGATTTACCACCTTACGATCTGGCAGGAAACATACGCGTATGGAACGGTCGCATCGACATGGGCTGTTATGAGTATAATTCCGAGCCTTGGGTAAGCATTGACGATCCGGTGACTCCATATATTCCCGAGACCATGATCTCAGCATATCCAAATCCCTTTAAGCTCTCTACAGGGATCAAGATTGACTTGCATTCCGAATATGACAGCAGTAAGGCAAACGAAGCGAGTTTAAAGATATATAACATCAAAGGGCAGCTTGTAAGAGATATCCCGTTGAACCCGGCTCGGCTCAATAATCAGCAGACACAATGGGATGGAAGAGACGCTGCCGGCAAAACTTGCGCCAATAGTATTTACTTCCTTATGCTTGAAATCAATGGTAGAAATCAAGGAATAAAAAAATAACCCTGATTCGATGAGGATAAAGAAAACGACTGTGAATAAAAATATAACTATCTGCAAAGCTGCGACCTTAACATTTGCCCTCGCGGCTTCGCCAAAAATATCAAAATCAAGTGAAACACTTGCAATTATCAAAAACACAATAAATAAATGGGAGAAGAAATGAAAAAATTAGTATTAATCAGCTTATTGCTGGTCGTCGCCCTCAGTGCTGTAAATGCACAAGCAACCTATGGCATAAGACTCGGCGGAAACGTCAACAAATTAGATGGTGATATGAAGGGGATATTCATAACTGAGACTAAGGACTGGTTTAACAAAACCGAGCTTGGCTTCAATTTTGGCTTATTTATGAATTACCCCATAGACAAATATCTACTTTTGCAACCGGAAATTAATTACAGCCAAAGGGGCGGTCGTCAAGAAGGGGATTATGAATATTGGGATGACTGGGACGAAGTGTGGGACACTGATTGGGATCACATAGAAATTCGATTGCACTATTTAGAGCTCCCTCTCTATCTAAAAGGTGCTTTCAGCTTAGGCGACTTTAGCTTTGAGCCTTATATGGGACCGGAATTTCGATATCTGATCAAAGGCTATCTTGGCGAAGCTGAAACACCCGATGACGAACTCATCACAGAAGAAAGTAAAACCTTTAACAAATTTGATCCCGGGTTTGGTGTAGGCTTAGACTTGGCATTCAAAGATAAATATATGCTTGGCGTCCGCTATAGCAAAGGCTTTCATGAAATAGAGTTATTATCGTTCCTCGACACAAAATCCCTTCAGTTGAATCTGGGATATCGGTTCTAAGTCATACAATTCACTTGTGTGCATAATCTTAGAACTCATGGTTTAGGTGTATTAACGAAGGATCAAAATTAGCCTTCAGTAAATCTAATGAGCCTCGTGGATTTATTGCCGCAGCCGTAAGTCCACAAAAATGGGAGAAGAAATGAAAAAATATATATTAGTCAGCCTCTTGCTGATCGGCGCCCTTTGTGCCGGATATGCTCAAGCTACTTACGGCATAAGGTTAGGCGGAAACTTAAACGAAATAAATGATGGTTATCAGATAATTGATGTAGCCTGGCTTGGTTCGAAAGCACCATTCGACAAAACCGAGCTTGGCTTCAATTTTGGTGTGTTTATGAATTATCCTATAAGTAGATATATCATCTTGCAGCCTGAAATTAATTACAGCCAAAGAGGCGGTCGCCGTGAAGGTTATTATGAGATTTGGAATGAAGGGCATGAAGATTGGCAAACCGAGTGGGTGCACAACACATTCCGATTGCACTATTTAGAGCTTCCCTTCTATTTAAAAGGTGATATTGGCATTGGTAACTTTAAAATTCAACCCTATGTGGGACCTGAATTTAGATACCTGATCAAAGGATATTTTGGTAGCGCCGATTCACCGGACGACGAATTCATTGTTCAAGAAATAAATATATTACATGGTTTCGACAGCGGACTGGGTATTGGACTGGATATGGCATACATGGATAAATATATGCTTGGCGTCCGCTATAGCGAAGGATTCCGCGAAATCATCACTTTGTCTTTGTTCCACACAAAATCACTGCAGCTAAATCTCGGTTATCGATTCTAAACCAAATTGTTCACTAATGGGGTTGCTTTTTCAATAGCAGCCCCCTTTTTTTGTTCAATTTCCTCTGCTCCTCCCCCCTCTTCCTTACTGGCTTCTGGTCATGATATGGTCATGATGTGGTCATAGGCATGACCATATCATGAGCGGACGATAAGCGTATCCTTCGGGGAAGCAATGCTTTAGACCTTTTCTCGCTTTTTCACATGCAAAAGAGCGGAAAACAGGGGAAATCATCGCAAAAAATGGACTCAAAATCCAAGCACAAAAAAGTCGGCATCCGCAAAGAACACCGACTTTCTATCTTGATATTATTATTTATTTAGGTCTTTAGCTTTGATGCTGCCTTTTTTCTTTGTCACGGCTGTCTCTTCCACAAATTGGATGATTGCCATGGGGGCATTGTCGCCACGACGGAAACCGGCTTTGATGACTCTGGTATAACCACCATTACGGTCTGCAAAAGCGGGTGCAATTTCGTCGAACAATTTCTTGACCAAGTCCCTGTCTCCAAGCACGCTGTAGGCAAGCCTGCGAGAGTGAACGGTGTCTTTCTTTCCGTATGTCACCAAGCGTTCTACATGGCGTCTCATCTCTTTAGCTTTCGCCAGAGTGGTATTGATCTGGCCGTGTTCGACCATTGATCTGACAAGGTTTCTCATCATCAGGCGTCTTGCATCGGTTTCGCGTCCGAACTTTCTACCTTCAACTCTATGTCGCATTTTTCACCTTCTTTTTGGCACTTGGTACCGGTTTGCGTGGTGTCGCTGTGGCGGGCTTTTCTTCTTTTTCGCTGGTTTCCACAGCCACTTTCTCGGCTTTGTCAGCAAACTTTACAGCCGGCACGATTCCTCTGGAGCGGGCTTCGCGAATCTTGCCATAGATTCCATCCACATCCATTCCAAGTTCCAAATCATATTTTTTAAGTTTAGTTACGATTTCTTCCAGCGATTTCTTTCCGAAGTTGCGGAATTTGAGCATTTCTGCTTCCGTTTTGGAGACGAGATCACCGATGGTGACGATCTCTGCATTATCCAAGCAATTTGCAGCGCGAACGGAGAGTTCAATCTCTTTCACGCTCATATTGAGGATTTGCTCGATCTCTTCCAATTCAGGATCGAGTTCCACTTCACGGATATACTCCGGCTCGGTTTCAAATAGGCTGATCTTTCCTGCCATATCCTTGAGGATTTTTGCAGATAAGAACAAAGCGATCATGGGTTCGACGGCACCATTGGAATGGATTTCCAGGATGAGCTTATCATAGTTCATCTTCTCTTTCACGCGCTGGTGGGTGACGGAGAAATTCACCTTTAGAATGGGCGAATAGATGCTGTCAATCGGGATAAAGCCGATGGCTTTGCCCTCGGGGTCTTGTTGGTCTGCGGAGACATAGCCGCGTCCAATTCCCACGATCATCTCAATCTTGAGATCCACATCTTCAGTAACCTCCAAAAGAAAGAGGTCTTTATTTATAATCTTGATATGGGCATCAGTTTGGATCATGGAAGCGGTGACAACACCCTTTCCTTTGTGTTCCAAAACGATGGTTCTCTCTTCTACCGAGTTTGACTCTATCACGAGCTGCTTGATTCTGAGAATGAGATCCAGATAGTCCGAATCTGTTCCCGGAATGGGAGTAAACTCGTGGTGAAGTCCCTCGATCCGAACAAAGCGCACCGCTGCTCCTTGGATCGAAGAGAGCAGTATTCTACGCAGGGTGTTACCCATGGTAGTGCCAAAACCGGGTTCTAAGGGACCTATTTCAAATCTGCCAAAGTTGCGGGAATACGTTTCTTTGTCGTGTTCCACAAATTCGGGCATCTGCAAGGGTTCAAGATACATCATATCAAACTCCTAAAGACATTTACTTGGAGTAGTATTCGACGATAAGGCGCATATCTACTGTGACGGGGATCTCATTGGCAACTGGAATAGAATCGAAGCTGCCACGCATATTTTCTTTATCTATAGTAATCCAGCTATAAGGAGAAGTGCTCTCGCTCATTTCCAAAGCATCCTTAATGAACGCTAAGCTACGGCTTTTGGGGCGCACTTCAACGATGTCGCCAGCTTTGCAGAGGAAAGACGGGATATCCACTTTCTTGCCATTGACCATGAAATGGCCATGGGTCACAAACTGACGAGCTTGCATTCTGGTTCTGGCAAAGCCCATGCGATAGACAACGTTATCCAGGCGACGCTCGAGGAATTGCAAGAGGTTGTCACCGGTAACTCCGCCGGCCTTTGCTGCTTTCTTAAAATAGTTGTGAAACTGCTTTTCCATGAGACAATAGGTAAAGCGAAGTTTCTGTTTTTCACGCAGGTGAACTCCATAGTCGGAGAGCTTGCGGCGCATGTTTTGCCCATGCTGTCCGGCGGGGAATCTGCGTCTGGCGAGGATTCTGTCATATTTGCCTGCGCCAAAGATGTTTTCGCCAAAGCGGCGGCAAAGTTTTGCTTTTGGTCCTGTATATCTTGCCATGATCTACTCCTTATATCCTTCTGGCTTTTGGGGGACGGCATCCGTTGTGCGGGATGGGTGTTTCGTCCTTAATCATGGTGACTTTCAGTCCGGCTGCGTTGATTGCGCGGATGGAAGACTCTCTGCCTCCACCGGGTCCTTTGACGATGACACCGACTTTCTGTATTCCCATTTCGATTCCGGCTTTTGCCACTTCTGTAGCTGCCATCTGGGCTGCGAAAGGAGTGCTTTTGCGTGATCCTTTATATCCGATTTTACCACCGGAGCTCCAAGCCAAAACGTTGCCGGCGCGGTCGGTTAACGAAATGATAGTATTGTTGAAACTGGAGTGAACGAACACTATTCCTTCATCGAAGGAAAGGCGTACACGTTTTCTCTTAACTCTTGTTTTTTTTGCCATGATTCAAGCTCCTACCTTTTCTTTTTGATTGCTGTGAAACGGGGTCCTTTGCGGGTGCGTGCATTTGTGTGCGTACGCTGTCCACGAACCGGAAGCCCACGTTTGTGACGCATGCCACGATAGCATCCAATTTCCATGAGGCGCTTGATATTCATAGCGACCTGTGTTCTTAAGCTACCTTCCACGACATATTCATTCTGAATGATTTCGCGGAGAACTTTCTCTTCGTCCAGTGTAAGATCTTCGACCTTTTTCATATAGTCGATATTGGCCTTTTGGCAGATCTCAATGGCGCGACTGCGGCCGATGCCGTAGATGCTGGTCAGGCCAACGAAGAGCCTCTTTGACCGGGGAATCTCAATACCTGCAATATGTGCCAAACGGTCCTCCTTTCCTTAACCCTGTCTTTGTTTGTGTTTAGGGTTAGTTTTGCAGATAACACGGATCACGCCGTGCCGTTTAATTATTCTACAATCTTTACAGATTACTTTTACTGATGATCTGACTTTCATTGTCGTCTCCTTGCATTTCCTTTTATCTATTAGGATAAGGCAATTCTTTTATTTATACCGATACGTGATTCTGCCGCGTGTGAGGTCATAAGGCGATAACTCGACCTTGACTTTATCTCCGGGCAAAATCCTTATATAGTTCATCCGCATCTTGCCGGAGGAATGTGCCAAGATCTCGTGGCCGTTTTCCAGCTCAACGCGAAATGTCGTATTTGGAAGAGCTTCTGTAACGACGCCTTCCACTTCAATAACACCAGATTTACTCATGTATCTTCCTTCGTTTACGCTTTGCTTAAGATTAATGCATCGGCATCGGTGATGGCGATGGTGTGTTCAAAATGGGCTGAAAGACTTCCGTCTGCCGTAAAGAACTCCCATCCCTTTTCTTTCACACGATTTGTGCCGATGTTTACCATTGGTTCGATCGCCAGCGTCATGCCGGGCATGAGACGAGGGCCATAGCCTGCTCTACCCGTATTGGGGATCTGTGGTTCTTCGTGTAGCTGCCTGCCTACTCCGTGGCCGGTGAGATTATCTGCTGCGAAATAGCCCTGCTCAAGGATATACGAGCCGATGGCGTGGGATATATCTCCAACGCGATTGCCGGCTCTTGCCGCGTCTATCCCGCGGGCAAGCGCTTCTTCCGTGATCTGCATAAGGCGAATCGCCTCTTCTGATACTTCGCCAACCGCAAAGCTGCGGGCTGCATCTCCATAATAACCGTCTTTAACCACACCGACGTCGATGCCGATGAGGTCTCCTTCTTTGAGGATAGCCTTGCGGGAAGGAATGCCGTGCACGATGCAATCATTGATTGAGGTGCACAGGGTTCCCGGAAAAGGCTTTAGCCCCGGAATCTGATATCCTTTGAAGGCAGGTCTGCCACCGCGGTCACGGATGTAACTCTCTGCAAACCCATCCAGTTCCAAAGTAGATATTCCCGGCTCGATCATCTTTCTAAGCTCGTCAAAGAGCTCGGCGATGACCATGCTTGCCGTTCTTATCTTATCGATTTCTGCAGGCGATTTTTGGTAGATCATTTAACTGCTGCGTCCGCGAAGTTTCCCCTTCTTCATGAAACCGTCATAGTGACGCATCGTGAGATGGGATTCTATCTGCTGCACGGTATCCAATGCAACGCCGACCACGATGATGAGTCCCGTTCCGCCAAAGTAGAATGGCAGATCAAAACGATGGCTCATGAGCTCGGGTAATAGTGCTACAAATGCAAAGAATACTGCACCGGGAAGCGTGATTCTGGTAAGAACCTTGTTGATATATTCGGCAGTCCTTTTACCGGGCTTTTTGCCGGGGATATGACCACCATATTTGACCATGTTTTCTGCCATCTCGGTGGGATTGAGAACAATCGCCGTATAGAAATAGGCAAAGAAGATGATCAAGCCAACATATAATATCGTATAGAGAATAGCGCCGGGGGAAAGCATGCGCTGCAAGCCTACCCAAAATCCGCTTTGACCACCAAAGAACTGGGCGATGGTGGCAGGAAACATCAATACGCTCTGTGCAAAGATGATGGGGATCACTCCGGCGGTGTTCACGCGCAAAGGTATGTAGGAACTCTGTCCGCCATATACGCGGCGTCCTACTATGCGCTTTGAATATTGCACCGGAATCTTGCGGATTGCTTCGGTTACAAAGATAACCGCTGCTGTAACGGCAACCATCACGACAATAGCAAGAGCAGCTTTCCAAGCATAAACGGGCTCGGCGTTGATCTTTTGGAACATCAATATAAATCCTTCCGGATAGCGGGATATGATTCCGGCAAAGATAATTAGGGAAATACCATTGCCTATTCCGTGTTCGGTGATCTGTTCGCCTATCCACATCACGATCATGGTTCCTGTCACGAGGGTCACAATTCCTGTGAAATGGAAGAGGAACCCTTTGAGAGGAACAACATTACCGGTGAGGTTTGCAAGCCACATAGTGATGGTGACAGCGTTGAAAGCAGCCAATCCGACCGTTGCATAACGCGTGATCTGATTGAGCTTTTTCTGTCCTTCAGCACCTTCTTTACGCAGCTTTTCAAAATAGGGAACTATGCTGCCGAGAAGCTGGAGCACAATAGATGCCGTAATATATGGCATGATTCCCAAGGCAAACACAGATGCACGCTCAAAGTTTCCGCCAACGAAGAGGTCTAAGAGACCAAAGAGAGTGTTTCCGCCCTCTTTGGCACCTTCGAAGAAAGCCTTAAGAGCTGAGGCGTCCACGCCGGGGATGGGCACGAAGCTTCCCAAGCGATAGAGCACCAAAAATAGCCCCGTAAAGAGTATCTTCTTCTTCAGATCCGGAATCCGGAACATGTTTGCTATTGTTTTAAACAAATTAAACTACCTCCGCCTTTCCGCCGTTCTTCTCAATAATAGCGACTGCTTGTTTTGAAAAAGCATTTGCCTTGATATTAACGACTTTGGTGAATTCTTCAGTAGTTCCGGCCAAGATTTTCACCGGAGCTTTAGCTTTTTGACCTTTTGAGGGTATCAAGCCCAATAGCTCGAGCTTGGCGATATCAAATTCGGTCTCTTCTATCTCTTGAAGACGATCAAGATTGAGGATACGATAGTCAACGCGGAAGATGTTCTTGAAACCACGCTTCGGCAAACGACGATAGATGGGCATCTGTCCGCCTTCAAAATAAGCGGGAACGTTGCCGCCGGAGCGAGCTTTTTTACCTTTGTGTCCGCGTCCCGCTTGGGTGCCCCAACCGGAACCGTGTCCCTTTCCGAGACGCTTTTTATTCTTTCTGCCGGCAGGCCGGCCTAAGTTACTGAGTGTTAACATGGCTATTCTCCCTGCACTTCTTCTACTTTAAGCAGATATGATACCTTGTCGATCATTCCGCGGATGACAGGAGTGTCGTCATGGACTCTGGAGCTGTTTAACTTGCCCAAACCCAATGCTTTGACAATCCTTTTGTGTTTTTCCATTCTGCTGATTGTGCTGCGCACAAGCGTCACTTTGAGCTGTTTCATTTCTCCTCCCTGCCGGTGAGTTCTGCAACGCTCTTGTTACGCAGGCGAGCTACGTCTGCAATAGTACGCATGTCTTTAAGGCCTTGAATAGTGGCTTTAACAACGTTTGTGGGAGTGTTTGATCCCAATGATTTGCAGAGAACGTTCTCGATCCCGGCTGCTTCAAATATTGCACGGGTGGTGTTTCCGGCGATGACTCCTGTTCCGGGAGCTGCCGGCTTGATAAGAACTTTGCTGGCGCCAAAGCGTGCTACGATCTCATGAGGAACGGTGCCCCTTACTATCGGCACGGTGAACATGCTTTTCACAGCTTTTTCTTTGGCTTTTCTGATGGCATCGACGATCTCGTTCGCCTTCCCGTTTCCAACTCCGATCTTGCCCTCTCTATCGCCTACGACAACGATTGCCGTGAAGGAGAAGTTACGTCCGCCTTTCACAACCTTTGCCACGCGCTTTGTATCGATGATCTTTTCGATCAGGGCATTTTCTTCTTCGTTTCTTTGTTGATGTTGGTAATTCAAGCTTTCCTCCTATTTAGAACTGGAGCCCGGCTTCACGGGCACCATCGGCCAGGGCTTTGACCCGACCATGATATTTGTATCCGGCACGGTCGAAGGCGACTGTTGTGATGCCTGCAGCCAGTGCTTTTTCACCAAGCATGCGGCCAACAACACGGCTATAATCCGTCTTTGTTTTGGCATCGCCGGCGGAGAAATCTTTATGTTTGGAAGACATCGAAGCCAAGGTTATTCCCTTGCTGTCATCGATGATCTGAGCATAGATATGTTTATTTGAGCGAAACACGGCGAGGCGCGGACGCAAGCTCGTGCCACTAAGGCGGCGACGAATTGCGTGGCGACGACGGTCGCGCAGGGAATGTTTGATCATTGTAGGTGATTTAATCATGATATTACCTCTTATTTGGTTCCGGCTTTTCCGGCCTTGATGGCAACATATTCGTCATGATAACGAACGCCTTTGCCTTTATAGTTTTCCGGAGGACGGCAACCTCGAACCTCAGCAGCAAACTGACCAACCAGCTGCTTGCTGATTCCCTTAACATTTATGATGGTGGTAAAATCGCTACGGCCACCTTTGGAGCGGGGCACGGCATTAGCTTCCACCGTCAGTTCTTTTGGAATCCCGATCAGGATATCGTGGGCATAGCCCAGAGAAAGTCTGAGCCAAGGACCAACAACTTCAGCGCTATAGCCGGTGCCAAAGATATGAAGAATCTTTTCATATCCTTCACTGACTCCGGTTACCATATTCTGCACCAAAGAGCGGGTGAGTCCATGAAGGGCGCGTTGTTCTTTGCTATCGTCCATGCGCTTCACATTGAGCACGCCTTCTTCGATTTCCACAGTGATTCCGGGCAAGAGGGTATAATTCAGTTCGCCCAATTTGCCTTTAACAGTGACGAGATTATCTTTGATCGTCACATTAAGATCGGAGCTAAGCTTGATGGGGGCTTTTCCTATGCGGGACATTCTCTATTCCTCCCTACCAAACTCTACAGACATATTCGCCGCCAACGTGCAACTTACGGGCGTCGCGATCCACCATCACTCCCGAGGAGGTGGAGATCAGCGCACAGCCGGTGTTGTTGAACACGCTGGGCAGTCTGTCTGCTTTGACGTAGACTCGTCTTCCGGGTTTTGAAACTCTAACTAATCCTTGCATCACGGGACGACCGTCATTTGTGTAACGCAGGATTACCAATACACGCTTATAGTTGATTTTTTGCTCCGGATCTTTGTCTAATATCTGAAAGCTATTTACAAAGTTTTCTTCCGCAAGGATGCGCACCAAAGCTTCGATTATCTTGCTATGGTTCACGATCACTTGGGAATGTCCGGCACGATATGCATTGCGAATTTTGGTCAATGCATCAGCTATCGGATCAGATACGCTCATTTATATCTCCTTAAATTTACCAGCTACTTCTGGTGATACCGGGGATAAGACCCTCGGCGGCATATTTACGGAAGCAAAGGCGACACATCCCAAATTTGCGCATATAGGCGCGTGGGCGTCCACATATCTTGCAACGGTTGTATGCTCTTACTTCAAATTTTGGTTTTCTTTGCTGCTTTGCAATAAGTGATTTCTTAGCCACTTTTTCTCCTTATTCAGCTCTGGTGAAGGGCATGCCGAGTTCAGCGAGAAGCTGGCGGCATTCTTCGTCCGTGTGAGCTGTGGTTACGATGCTGATGTTCAATCCGCGAATAGCATCTACTTTATCAAATTCGATCTCGGGGAAAACGGTCTGTTCTTTGATGCCGAAGGAATAGTTCCCTCTGCCGTCAAAGGAGTCTGTTTTCACGCCACGGAAGTCTCTAATTCTGGGCATGGTGATGGAAGTGAGACGATCAAAGAACTCCCACATTGCGTCACCACGCAGGGTTACTTTACAGCCAATAGGCATGCCTTGGCGCAGCTTAAAGTTTGAGATAGACTTACGAGCTTTGGTCACGATGGGCTTACGTCCGGTGATCTGCTCGAGGTCTTTCACTGCGTTATCCAAAAGCGCCTTATTCTGGGTTGCTTGACCCACGCCCATGCTCACGACGATCTTGACCATCTGAGGCACCTGATGGGGGTTCTTATAGTCAAAGTGTTTCATCAGAGCAGGAGCTGCTTGGCTATTGTATTTCTCTTTTATACGGTTCATGCTTTGTTAACTCCTTTCTTACAGCTCGGTTCCGGTTTTCTTACAAACGCGGACGCGGCGTCCTTCACGATTTTGCATCACAGGTTTGCTGACTGCGTTGAGTTTTTCATTGAAGAGCATCACATTTGAGGCATCGATTGGTGCTTCTTTGTTGATGATCCCACCCTGCGGATTGGACTGGCTAGGTTTGGAGTGTTTTTTGATGATATTGACTTTTTCAACGATGACGCGACCTTTTGAAGGGAAGGCTTTGAGGATGTGTCCTTTTTTGCCTTTATCTTCGCCGCTGATCACGACGACGTAGTCACCTTTTCTAAGATTCATTTTCTTTTTCATCTCTACTCCTTACAGCACTTCCGGCGCCAGGGATACGATCTTCATATAGCCGGCTTCGCGCAATTCGCGGGCAACCGGGCCAAAGATACGGGTTCCTTTGGGCTCGAGCTTTTCATCGATTACAACTGCTGCGTTATCGGCAAAACGGATATATGATCCATCAGGACGACGCACTTCTTTTGCGGTTCTCACGATAACAGCTCTTTCAACAGAGCTCTTCTTAACCTTTCCGCCGGGCGATGCAGATTTGATTGCCACAACGATGATATCACCGACGGTAGCATATTTTCTTCTGGTTCCGCCTAATACTTTGATGCACATGGCTTTTTTTGCACCGGAGTTATCGGCGATATTCAATACTGTTTCAACTTGAATCATTCCCAAACTCCTTTATTTACTTCTCTCTACAATCTTATGCAGAGTCCAACGTTTGCGTGCGCTGAGCGGACGAGATTCTTGAATCTGAACGATATCGCCTTCGCGCGCTTCGTTGTTTTCATCGTGAGCCATAAATTTCTTATGGCTACGAACGGTTTTCTTATAAAGGGGGTGGATGTATTGGCGTTGGACGCGAACAACAATACTCTTGTCGCCCTTATCGGAAACCACCACACCTTGTTTGATCATCTTACGTGTTTCTTTCACTTTCACCTCAAGCCTTTAGCTCTTTTTCTTTGATGATGGTGTTGATCCGGGCAATTTCGCGTCTGGCGATCCGGATACGATCCGTGCGATCAAGCAAGTTCTTGGCTTTTTGGAAGCGCAAGTTAAAAAGCTCAATCCGCAGCTCTTCTAATCTTTCCATGAGCTCGTGGTGCTCCATTGATCTGATTTCGTCGATCTTCATAATTCCACTCCTTCACGGGCAACTAATTTTGTTCTAATGGGCAATTTGTGGGCAGCCAAGCGCATTGCTTCTTTAGCAGTAGCGGGGTCTACGCCTTCCACTTCAAAGAGCACACGACCGGGACGCACTACTGCAACCCAATACTCCGGAGCTCCTTTTCCTTTACCCATTCTGGTTTCTGCCGGTTTGCTGGTGATGGGTTTATCCGGGAATATACGGATCCACACCTTACCAACACGCTTCATATGGCGTGTGATTGCAATACGAGCAGCTTCAATTTGGCGACTGGTAATGAAGGCATCTTCCAGAGCGATCAGCCCATATTCACCAAAATCGACATTGCATCCTGTCCAGGCAAGCCCTTTACGGTTGCCCTTCATCATCTTGCGATATCTAATTTTCTTAGGTGCTAACACAACTCTCTCCTTACGACAGTATGTCGCCCTTATATATCCACACTTTGATGCCGATGATACCATAGGTGGTAATAGCTTCAACGTGGGCATAGTCTATATTGGCTCTAAGGGTATGCAGCGGTGTACGGCCTTCTTTATAGCGCTCGGTTCTGGCAATTTCTGCACCACCGAGGCGACCGGATACCTGAACTTTAACTCCCAGAGCATCGTGATTCATTACATTGCGGATAGCCATCTTCATCGCTCTACGGAAGGATACGCGCTGTTCCAATTGGCGTGCGATATCTCTGCCGACGATGCGGGCGTCCAGCCATTCATTTTCTATCGGGATGATATTGATAGAGATGTTCAAAGGACTCGTGCGACCTTTATTGATAAAGACGCTCATATATCTGCGGATTCTTTCGATCTCTTTACCTTTCGAACCGATGACTTGTCCCGGACGAGCGGTATAGATGTCGATATTTATAGAATTGCTTCTACGTGCAATCTTGATATTTGATACTTTCTTTTTCTCAAAGATCTCGTGAGGCTTAGAATCGGCTCTACCTTTCTTTTCACCTCTATCTTCTTGATCACCGTCTTCGGCTTTGCTTTTCTTCTTATCAATTTCGTCAAAGTCGGTACTGAGCAATCTGGTGAGATATTCACGAATCCTGAAGTCTTCATGAAGGTAATCCACATAGGTGCCGCCTTGGGCAAACCAAGTAGATTCAGTATCTCTATTTACACCGAGACGAAACAGGTTTGGATGTATTTTCTGTCCCATATCTTCCTCCTATTCCAAGCTCTGAATTGCCAGGGAAATGTGGCAGGTGGGTTTCCTGATCATAAAGGCTCTTCCCTGAGCTCTGGGCTTATAGCGCTTCATCTGCGGGCCTTCATCGGCCATGGCTTGGCTCACGATCATCTCATCGAGATTGACCTTGGGATCCTTAACCTGGGCGTTGGCTATTGCAGATTCCAACAGTTTGTAGATCGGACCGGCTGCTCTGCGGTGCGAGAAACGCAGAATAGTCTGGGCTTCGCTAACCTTCTTATCTCGGATGGTATCCAAAACAAGGCGGGCTTTACGGGCAGACCCACGGACGAAACGTAATTTTGCTGTTGCTTCCATTGTTTATCTGCCTCTTTTCTTTTTGTCTTTATGTCCACGGTAAGTGCGGGTTGGGGAAAACTCGCCCAACTTGTGACCAACCATGTTTTCCGTTACATATACAGGGATAAATCTATGACCGTTGTGCACGGAAAAAGTGTGTCCGATAAAGTCAGGGGTAATCACGGAACGACGGCTCCATGTCTTGACCACACTCTTCTTGCCATCTTCATTGAGGGCAACAACTTTTTTCATCAGGTGATCATCGACGAACGGGCCTTTCTTGATTGAACGTGCCATTATCTATATCCTCTCATTATCTCTTTTTAACCGCTTTCACGATATACTTATCCGAATATTTACGGGTGCGGCGGGTTTTGCCGCCTTTCGCAAGCTTGCCCCAAGGTGAAACAGGGTGTCTGCCACCGTGGGTCTTGCCTTCGCCTCCACCCATGGGGTGATCGACGGGGTTCATTGCAGAGCCGCGAACGCTCGGGCGCTTACCCAGCCAACGGTTGCGACCGGCTTTACCAATCTTGATCAGTGAATGATCGAGGTTGCCAACCTGTCCGATGGTTGCAAGGCATTCCTTGCGGATAAGGTGCACATCGTTTGAGGGCATTTTAACATGAACATAATCGCCATCTTTGGCAACCACTTGAGCATAAGCACCGGCACTGCGGGCGATTTGACCGCCACGGCCTTTCTTGAGTTCGATGTTATGAACTGTGCTACCCAAGGGAATGCGCTCCAAAGGAAGAGCATTGCCAAGGGATACTTCAGCATCGGGTCCGCTCATGAGTTTTGCGCCCACCTTCAATCCTTCCGGAGCGATGATATAGCGCTTTTCGCCGTCCACATAGTGGAGCAAAGCGATGCGAGCAGTGCGATTGGGATCATATTCTATGGTAGCGACTTTGGCCGGAATTCCAAATTTATCGCGTTTGAAATCTATAATCCGGTAGTGATGACGGTGTCCACCACCGCGATGGCGGCAGGTGATCCGTCCCTGATGGTTGCGCCCCGCTGTTTTGGGCTTTGCCTTGAGCAGAGACTTTTCCGGTTTGGCGGTGGTGATCTCTTCAAAGGTATAGCCCGTGCGATAGCGCATGGTTGGGGTAGTAGGTTTATAATGTTTAATTCCCATTTCTATTATACCTCAAAATCGGCGATTCTGTCGCCAGCACGAAGGGTTACGATCGCCTTTTTCCAATCCGGACGCTTGCCGCTATATTTGCCTAAACGTTTTGGCTTTCCGGTCATGCGGATGGTGTTCACAGCCAAAACCTTAACTGCAAAGATATGTTCGATAGCCTTGGCGATCTCGATTTTGTTTGCATTTATCGAAACTTTGAAGCTGTAGGAATTATCCGTTGCAACCTGTCCACTGCTTTTTTCAGTGATGATTGGGGCAATGACTATATTACGCGGATGTATCATTTGCTGAATACCTCCTCAACTTTTTTGAGAGCTGCATCGCTAAGAATGATGTAGCTGCTCTTGAGAATTCCATAGGCATTAAGCGAATCGGCTCTTTCTGCCATCACGTCAGGAAGGTTTGTAAAGCTCTTGACCGTGGGAACGTGATGTCCGTCAGTGACCACCAGCTTACGTCCTCTTTCGGGGATCATCTTGCTGATGATGGCTTTGGCTTCCTTGGTGCTCGGAGTCTCAAAATTAAGGCCTTCCACAACGTAGATGCGACCATGACGGGCACGATCAGTGAGGGCAACCTTCAGCGCCATACGTTTCTTTTTCTTAGGAATGGCGCGATACCAATCTTTAGGATAGATCGCAAAGGTGATTCCGCCGCCAACGCGAATCGGGCTGCGACGGGTTCCAACGCGAGCATTACCGGTGCCTTTCTGTTTGAAAAGCTTGCGATAGCTGCCTTGAACCATGCTGCGGTCTTTCTTTTGAACCGTACCTTGGCGTTGATTGCCGAGATACATGGTCACGACTTCGTGCAAAAGCACTTTGGGAGAATTCACATCCACGTCGAAGATTGCGCTCGGGAGCTCGACTTCACCGATCAATTCGCCTTGGACATTGTATTTATTTGCTTTAACCATTTCTTTCTCCCTATTGTTCCTTATAGAGCAGAACCACGGAATTGCGATGACCGGGGACTGCGCCCTTGATCATGATGAGATTCCGCTCGGCATCTACTTTAACCACGTCTAAATGACGGGTTGTAATTTGTTTATTACCGTGCTGTCCGGGCATCTTTTTGCCTTTGAGAACGCGACCGGGGGTTGCGCTCATGCCGATTGAACCGGTGCCGCGGAAGGACTCATGGCTACCATGGCTGGAAACAGCAGTGGCAAAACCGTGACGTTTGACAACGCCGGTGAATCCGCGACCTTTGGACTTTGCAGTAACCGTCACTGTCTCGCCGGCTGTAAAGATGTCGGCTTTGAGATCATCACCCGTTTTATAGTCATCAATTTCCTGACCATAACGAGGGCGAAACTCTGTGACGTAGCGGTAATTAGGTGTTCCATGTTTTTTGAAATGCCCTTGCATGGGCTTGCTCACTTTGCGCTCGTGAACTTCTTCAAAACCAAGCTGCCAGGCTTCATAACCGTTTTTTTCGAGAGTGCGCTTGCAAATGATCTTGCAAGGGCCGGCTTGAACAACCGTCACGGGGAATACTTTCCCGTTCTCGTCAAAAATCTGAGTCATTCCAATTTTCTTTCCGATAAGACCGATCATTGTTTAACTCCCGGGATTTGCTTTGATTTCGGCGTGAACACCGGCAGCGAGACTAAGCTTCTTCAAAGCATTGGTAGTCTGTTGCGTGGGATTCACAATCTCGATTAAGCGCTTGTGGACCAACATCTGAAATTGATCCTGTGATTTCTTGTCAACATGGGGTGAACGTAAAATCGTGTATATTGTCCTGTCCGTAGGAAGAGGAATAGGCCCCACAATCTTGGCGCCCGTATTGCGCGTGTTCTTCACAATTTCCTCAACAGCACTGTCCAATAACCGATGGTCATAAGCTTTCAACTTTATGCGAATACGATTCTCTTGTTTACTCACTGAAACCTCCATTTTTTAGGCAGATGACACCTGAAAGGCACACGTGATGCTGAACACAGCTCCGCCTCACTATCAGATGGATAAGCCGTCGGTTTGTTTTCATATTAGTTTGGCTGTCACCAATAAGATGACTGCCGTGATACTCACAATGAGTATCCGGTTTTAAGGATATCATCATTCCTCCTGAAAGATCTATAAGTTCCTGCAAAATTCGGAACTTGTGCTTCGGTGCCCTTGGGCACTTTTTTCATGTTCTATCAAAGAAATTTAAGCCGTCTATTCTGTCAAATAGTTTTTTTACTTATTTGATTTTCATATCCATTATACAGCCTTCAAATGAAGACACAATACGGCTTTCGATAAGCTGTCAGATTGTTTTAATTTTTTCTTATATACCTATGATTTTTGCCTTAAAGAGCTTATGAAAATATAAAGAAAAAGGGCTCTTCTGTGCTGAAAAACCCCTTGATTAGTGCAAAACTATGCAAAAGCTTTATAAATCCGCCCTGCATGAGCCGCTATTTACATGTGAGATATCATCTTATAGACCTGCAAACTCGCATGCCAAAGCTATAACATTCAGTAAAATCATAGTAATCATGACGGAAGAAAACAGTACAATTAGTGTCAAAATTTCCCCAGTGTCCACCGCGTAAGATGCGATATCCGCTACCTTCGCCACCGCTTGGGTTTACTTGAGGTGCATCTTCATAGCCGCCAGGATAGTCCCAACACCATTCCCAAACATTTCCGCTCATGTCGTAGATACCAAGCCCGTTGGGAAGCTTTTGGCCTACGGGTTTGACTCCATCTGTCGTATTATTTCCGTCAAACCAGCCCACTTCATCCAGATCATTTGAGCCACTGTAGAGATAATCAGGATTGTTTGTCGCGCCTCTTGCCGCATATTCCCACTCGGCTTCGGTGGGCAAACGATATCCATTGGCATCCCAATCACAGACAATCTCCCCTTCCATTCCTCCATGTGCCCATTTGTCGAAATCTGTGACACCATCTATACTATAGACAGGGGTGAGATTTTCATGCGCGCTACGAAGGTTGCAATATTTTATGGCGTTGAACCAGTTTATGGAATGAATGGGATAGTCATCTCCTAAGCCATATAGATAATGCGGGAGAGAGCCAACCATCTCTTCATATTCGGCTTGAGTGACCTGATATTTTGCCATGTAAAATGGGGAAAGAATGACGCTCATCTGAGTGCCTTCTGCTGAACCCATGAGAAAGTTGCCGCCAGGAACAAAAACCATACCGGCAGGAACGACCGCAGGATCAGTAGGCCTTGTGACATTCTTTTCACAACTAAAAAAAATAAGTGTGAAAAGTAGTACGATGAAAATGCGAAACATGAAATCAAGCTTTTTCATGATATTCTCCTTTCTTTTTCTTAGTGTTTTAATCCTTATTTGTAGTATTCCGCCAATTTGAATCGAAGGCAAAGAGGGGCATTTGACTTTTTTTCAATAGCGAAGTCGGTCATGTTTTCAGTCTAAATTGTTTGACCTATGACCTCACTAAAACAAAAATATACCCAATGCCTTTCCTGTCAATAGAAATATATCAGCTAAGCGGCTAATAATCATAATGATGCGTTCATTATCCAGCACTCTTGAGCCCAAGCGCAAAGCACCGCTTCCTTACTGGGTTCTGGTCATGATATGGTCATGATATGGTCATGGGCATGACCACATCATAAGCAGAACATAGGCTGAATGCAGTAAGGAAGGCATAGGGGGAGAATCTTTGCGATAAATATGATATTTTTAAAAAACTGGGCTTATACTCATCTGAAATAGTTGAAGAATATATCTGTAATTGTGTCTAAGATATCTTGTGATTTATCGCCTTCTTTATTGGCTTCTAAGAAAACATCGCCCAGTTTAATAAGTCGCTTCTTAATCTCTTCAGGCAAGCTGTAGATATCCATCATCATGGAGTGGTTGATATCATTAGGCTCAAACTTCTTGAGTCCATTTCCATATTCTCGTCTGTATGAATCCAGCATGTAAATTGATGCATCAGAAATCAGATATGCCACCATCAGGAGCTTATCCTCTTTTGAGGCGTTTCGCAGATGCACACCATGAAAGCAAGTTAAATTAAGCACTCCGGCTTGATTTAGTATGAATCTTGGAGTTTTGCGATTGAAAACACCAATCCACAAATCTGCCGGCAACTTGTTTTCAAGCCTATACCATGGATTTCTTTTTGAGGTAAGATATCTTTTATCAACATCCATCAAGACGCCATAATCTAAATATTTTTCCGTATTGGTATCTGCGTAACGCTCTCCATCAAAGAGATATACTGTTTTGTTTTCTTCCCTTAGTTTTGCTAAATCTTCCAGCGTAAACACGGATGAACGAACATGAGCAGCTTTTGTGATACATGGCAAAAGGGTTTTGGCTGAAATATCATGTTCTTCGGCTTTTTGTTTGTTAAAAGTAAAATAGTCATTGTGACCTGTGGCAATACCTCTGCTAACTTGAGCATAAAACGAAAAAGGCACGACTTTTTTAATCTTATTCTCAGGGGCATCATATCTGTAGTATTCAGACCACTTCTTATTCGGGTCTAATTCGCTATTATTAAAATACTTTAGTCCGTCAACTTGCTTTTCCCGTCCTATTATATCAGTAAGCGAGCTTAAGCAGTCAACATTCTCTATGCTCTGAATACCCACTAAATCCGATGTTCTATCTTTTTGAAGTAAAAGAATTGTGGAAGTAGTCAACACCTTCTCAAATGCCAAGTAATTGCTATCTATCACAAAAATATATCTCAGCACGTTCGTATCTAATAAGAACTTCTTGATCGCAACACCATAATCAGAATTTAGGAATTCTGTGGGCACAATAAAACTTGCTCTGCCCCCTTCTGCAAGATGCACAATAGATTTAATCAAAAACATTACATAAAGATTTGAAGTATATTTAAAAGAATATCCTGTTCTGTTTTCTACTTCACCGATTACTCTCTTATTGTCGTAATCGTGAAACTTCAGATATGGCGGATTGCAGATTATGCCGTCATATTCGTTAGACCAATCATAAAAAATGAAATCCCCCTTGCTTATCTCTATATTAGCATGTGGCTTAAATATGCCTTTTGCAACTTCATAGATGTGATGATCCAATTCTATCCCCGAAATGTGAATATGTTTTGGATTGCAAGCATTTAGAATGAATCTTGAAAATATGCCCAACCCAAAGGCAGGTTCAAGAATTCTTTTAGGGCTATTTTGTAATAGCCAAGAAACCATGAAAGCAGCAATTTTAGGAGAAGTGAAGAATTGTGCATATTTCTTCCTGTGTTCATTTGATTGCGTTTGTATATATCTGTTTTCAAAGGAAGAATCTGTGATAATACGATTTTCAACTACCATTTTGCAATACCGAGGAGGGATTTAATAGAATCAATATTCAGTTTAGCACCGCCTTTTTCAAACACGACATAATATAGTAATTGCCCTCTGGCTAACTCTTTTTTAACACTTGAATGGTCAGGTTCATCCACCTTATGAGCTATTTCACTTGTGCTTCTTGCCCTTATTTTTACGGTTCTCTTGTTCATGTTTCTCACGTCACCTTCGACATAATAAAGTTCATCCTCCATATCAGGTCTTGTTAAGAGGCTTAAAATGTCTAAGAAAGAAATAGCAAATATCTTATCAAAAAATACTTGGAAATAATAATGGGGAACACCGAAATAGTTTATCCAACGATGAACAACCTTTAAGTCTTCCACCTTTGGAGTGATGCTCAAAAAAGACCTCTTTTTTGTGTTATCAAGGTATTTTTTCAATTCTTTTAGTTTATCGTTTAGCTCCCGCAATTCTTCTGTTGCAGTCCAACCCGGCACTCTAAGCGTTATTATATCTACTGACTCTTCAGTGATACTATTTAAAACTGGGATATATTTTGCCTTGTTACCCTGATCTAAAAGATGCCTGTATTCACCTAAGATTACATCTTTTAACTCAATGGCTTTAATGGTATTTTCTCTTATATACTCAGCCATATAATCATCATATTTGTCGATAAGAAACGCACTTGACCGTATTTCTATGCCGGCTATTGCCTGCTTAACGTAATCACACGTGCTATTTACATTATAGTTGCTAATATCCAAGCCTAACTCTTCTTGGAAATCTTCTTTACGAAAGATAAGAATATCTGGTCTCTTGCCTATCATTTCAAGTTCGCATCTAAATTCTTCAAAAAACTCTGGGAAGCCGTCATCACCTGCGATAATGTCGTCTGATCTACCATATTTTTGCAGCAACAAAGCTCTGAGAAGTGTTGTTAATAGCATCGGTTACTATCTTCTCCGCCCAATCCCCTTGAGCCTTATTTGTAATAAAATTTGAAGATGCTTGTGTTGGCCTTCTGATTTGCCTATCAGGTTCACTAAGGTCAATCAAAGATTTAGGTATTTTGTTAATCAGCTTATTAATCTCATTGATATAGTTCATTGCGTCCTTCCACTTTGTGTTTTACGTTTTTTTATGCAATTATGTGTCGCAACCTATAATTACAAGCGTTAAATGAATAATAATTTTGTCAACTCATATTTCGGTTAACTTGATTTGTTTATATAAGGCAAATCTCTCTTGAAACAAAAGAGGGGCTGTATTATCACAACCCCTTTTTGATTTATATGTTTGTTGAATCCTACTTCATTAAAACCATTTTTCGGGTCTTTTTGAAATCATTTGTTTCCATGCGATAGAAATACATTCCCGATGCTACGGGCTTGTCTTTATCATCGCGTCCGTTCCAAACGACATTATGGTATCCGGCGTTAAACTCACCGGAGATAAGATTTTTAACGAGCTGACCTTTGGTGTTATAGATTCTGATCGAGGCCTTACCGGGTTTTGCCAAGGAGAAGTTAATCGTCGTGCTGGGATTGAAGGGGTTGGGATAGTTCGTATCCAAGGCTGTGACGAGCTGTGGGCTCAAGTCGTCTTCATTGCTCGGTGGATCAGGGTCAATCATGGTTGGCTCGCCTTCGATGCCATCATAGATCGCGGCAACGTAATATAAGTATTTTCCTTCGATGCTATAAACTTCGTGATAGACCATATTCAAGGATTCTTGAACGACGTCATAGGGACCGCTGTCAAACTTGCGATATACGCGGTAGTTTTGCGGATTGAGAATAGCTGCTTCAGGGGCATTCCAGCTCATGTCGAAAACGGTCTTATCCTCAGAAAGAGTGCCACTGAGGTTTGAGACCGGCGGCATATCGATCAGTGTGAAATCTCTGTTAAGAATCGGCTGTTCGACGGTTATTGCCAGGTTGTGAGAGGTTGAGCTACGATGGAAATCAAGGTTTGCCGTAAGCGAATGAGTTCCATAGGGCAGATATATTCTATATGCGCCAAACTCATCCGGGTTACTTGCAAAATTATTTGTTGCAAAGAGTTCCACCTCTGTGGGGCTGACAATAGAGCTGAGAATCACTGTTCCTTGAATGAATCCTGTCTTTTGATGGACATTGCTAATCGTAAGATCATCAATATACCAACCGCGGCTGTTGTAGTTATCATCCGAACCGAGACGGAAACGGATCATAATCTTTTGGTTTGCATAGTTTGAAAGATCAAACAAAGCGTTTGTCCACACTGAGCTTTCCCCTGTCCAGCCAGGTTGGTTGTCGAGTCCGGGTATGCTTGTGTTGTCATATCCATCCAGCGGGGTCATGAGTTCCCATGTGAGTCCGTTATCCACGGAAATGCTCACATTCACACCGTCTTGACCGTTATCCAGCTCATAATAGTGCATAAAGCTAAGCTGGCTATTTTCTTTCAGATAGTATTCCGGAGAGTAGAGGTAATATTGCACGAGGTCATCGTAGTTGCTATTTAGTCCGGTTGCCCAGAGCTTCGTTCCACTGAAGGGGGTAATACCTTCGGGGACGCCCCATTCCCAACCGGTTTCGCCGATGAATCCACCGTTATTGAGTTCAAAGTCCTCATAGACTCCTTCGATATTATAAGGAATCGCGAGCGGGATTTCAAGAACATCACCACTGTTATAGCTCAAACTGAGATTCAGGGGCAGGAAAGTGCCAGAGCCGCTCTCACCGGAAAATTCGAGATCAAAGACCAACTGCATAATGCGATTTGGCATGATTGTGATGTCCGTAATCTCGGGATTGAGTATGCTGATATTGGGAACATCCGTGCTGAGGAATGCACTCACATTTCTGGCGATAGCATCACTTTGGTTGCGGATATTCACCACATATTTGATGCTTTCATCGATGCCTACGACGCCGTTGTAATCGCCGGCATAGTCGTCAATCATCTGAGAATGGAAGCCCAGAGAAGGAGCAACTACTTGGATGCTGAACTGTCTTTCCCATTCATCGAGCCCGGTGGAGATGATCAGATTAAAATTGATCAAATAATTGCTGGGGCAGGCTTCTGAGACCTTGAAAAGGAAGGGGGTGCTGTTAACGGAATTATCTCCCACACCCAAGGGGTGGTATTCGGAAACATCATTGTATATTGTGACAAAGGGATCGTTGGATACGAGGGTTGCAGAAACGTTTTCCACGCCCATGTTGCCACTGTTTTTGAGCAAGATTCCGAGTTCCACTTCTTTACCTGGGGTAACGATATCGTCTTCCACGGCGATATATGTTTCCACAATCTCAAGATTTGCTTCTTCATAGTAAGTAGGGATTGTTGAAATATAGAGGGCAGTCCCATTTTCGAGAGGAGCTGCCGCTGTGGGATAGGTGTTGTTAAAGGTATATTCCAATCCGCGGGTTCCGGTGTGGTCTTTGATGCCGATGGTGCAATAGTTTCCATGGCGACCGCCGCTTTGGGAGTCCACGTTGTTGAAGGTCTGATATTGGAACTTGATTGGTCCATCGCCGAGACTCGTGGCGTGATAGACCTGGTCATAGAGGATTACTTGGAAGGTTTCCACACTTGTTCCATTTTTACCGTTTTTCATGTTATACCATTCGATGATGAAGAGCTTGCGTCCACGATCATAGAAGGTATAGACTCCGCTTCCGTTGTGAATTGCAAGGTCATCCCAGAAGGGGGCTATCATAGGGTTGGGACCCATGGGGCCGGGGAGGCGGAAGTTTCTAAATTCTGCGTTTTCGGTTACACCCAAGCCGATGAAGCCATTTGAGCAAACCGTGATTTGGCTATATAGTTCGCCATAGAATTTGAATTGGAAAGGAAGGTTTACCACGGCTAATGCTTGTGAACCGACTTGGTCGCCTTCGTTGCTTGAGTTATAGGGGTCTGTTAAAGTCAGAGCTGTCCCCTGTCCCCCGAGAGGTGTGGCAATCTCAGTCCAGTTATAGCTGGGGCACTCCGGATAGCCTACGTCTGTCACATCATAGATCACATATCCATATTCGCAGGGACCGAGCGGATCGTGCTCAGTGGCTTCACCCACGGTGAGCGTGAAATATACCGTCTGTTCAAATCCGTCATCATTATAGAGACGCACGCGCAGCGGCATAACCATTCCCGGTAAGGTTTGCGGACGTTGCCAAACCGTGAAATCTGCCATGATGATGGCGGGATCGTTGCCGATGGCTGCGGGGATTTCGCCAACTTCATAGCTTCCTTCTATCACGGAAAGGAGATGGTTTTCAGTGTATAGACGAGCATGCACGCCTTCAACGCTGACTTCACTGATATTGTTGAGGGCAACCGTGATGACACGCTCTTCGTCGGGATCGAGTGCTCCATTGGGATCACTGATCACGTGTAGATCATTAAAAATGAGTTCTACTGCTTCTACGGGCATAAATTCGGAGATGTCATATTCGTTATCATCGTCGTCGGTGAGGAGAATATGGAGGCGAACCATGCTGTTGGGCGGGGTTGCGGGATCGATTTGGATGAGGATGGGCTCGATGTTATCTACGACCACCATGCTGTGGGCATCGGGATAGCTGACTTCGGGATTGAGGATTTCAATGAATGGGCTATCCGAGACAATGGTGCCGCTGATTCCCGTAACGGTATTATCACCGGTATTTACAAGTCCCAAAGTGAGAGCAATGGTCTCACCGGCAGTGGCGATGCCGTTGCCGTTTCCGACGGTTCCTTCATCGTTGTCATCGTCAACCAGAACCGTTGCAGGGATAAGAGTTCCGGAGCCATCGATGGTAATATTTATCTGTGTAGGTTTGCAATCGTGTTTGCTAACCGTCATCGCTGCGTTTCCGGCGATGAGATTTTCGGGAAGCTGGAGAATGAGCAGACCTGCTTCGTCGGTATAACCGCGGGCGAGAATACCCGTTCCCATAGAAATGGTGACAGCTGCACCTGCAACAGGCTCGTCATCCTGATTGGTCACCAAAACATCCATAAGAGAGAGACCGACGGGGATGGTGGTATTTGTTGTGACTGTCAATGCATCGGGAATGCCGACAAATACTTCAACGGTAGGATCACCCATAAGGTTACACCAACCGGAAAACTTATCGACGCTTGACGGAGAAGACACTCCAAAAACTTGATGGAGGAAAAGCTTTCCGTGGAGGAGGGCTTCGCCCATGGTGCGCATGCCTTGCCCAAACACTCCTTCAAAGATACCGCCATGAATGGTGTTGTTAAAGGTTGTTTGGGTGCTGGAGGTTGCCATGCCAATGCACGTGACGGCGCCTTTGGGGCTTGCGTCCGTTCCGAGGCGGATAAATTGCTCAGACTCGGCAAGACCGTTGAAGTTTCCTGTTCCACAGGTGATCACCACAGCGTGAATCAGCTTTGGCCCATTGTTTATATCACTTTCAGAAGGCGGAACAAAGTCGATGTATCCCCTAAAACTGTAGAATGCAACACCGTTTGTCATGGCAGGGTTTGCAATGTGGGTGCTGGTGCCATCTGAATAGGCTTCGGTAAAGGTATATTCGGGATTCACACTGAGGGCAATTTCCTTGATATATTTATTGATATACATCGTTGAAATGCCGGAAGGTTGCCAGTCCCCGATGAGCAACATGCGATTCAGCCAGTCTGCGTTGCTGAGGTTAATATTTTTCTCGTAGGTAAATCCTTTGCTGACGAGATTCGAAAACTGTGCGAGGTTTTCCACAGAGATTCTGCCGATGAAGACATCACCAAGACTGTCCTCGGTGTTCATAAATGAATATGGATAGTCACTCGAGCCGCTCGTAACCGTCCAGCAGGGGATGGGATAGCTGCCGGTTGTATCTCCGATGAGGATCACAAAATCCGGACGGGTGGCAAGGTTGGTATATCTGCCGCGGATAAAAGTCTGGATTGCGGTGGTGCTTGTTCCTGCTTGTTGGGTGGAAAAAACATCCACGTCCGCACCTTTCTGTTTTTTCCAAAGAACAAAACCGTTGAGCAAAGCTTGGAATGAAGCATCAGTGGAATGTCCATAGATAACGAGATAGCGAGGCGGAGTGTTTGCATGCATGGCATAGCGATATTGATCGTAGTTCAAGATAAAAGAATCATATATCTTGTCAAAGCTGGGAGAAATGTATTCTACCGGCCCGGGCAATTCATTTACACCGGGTTCCGAGCTGAAATTCAACCGCATACGGATGTTGTTGCGCACGGTGAGCTCTTGGGTTTCGGCATTATAAGAGAAAGGATTGATCTGCACCGTGATTATGCGCAATTCGCGGAGAATCATAGGGTCGGTATATTGAACTATTTCCTCGGGATAGTTGATGTTTCCGCTATAATAATCTTGGTTTATAACAAAGGCTTTGGGGGCTTCCATATTGTCTCCCTGCTGAACAGGATAGGCATTATAGGAAGTTAGAACGCTTTGTGCGGAATCGAGAATTTCAATATTGACCTTGCCTTGGTGCGGAATTGCAACACTGGTGGTAATGAAAGGCAGTTCCGGATATCCGCTCTTCATCAATGAAGGGGCACCCGGAAGGGCAATTTTGTGGAAGGTTTGGTTTGAGCTGAGTACTTCCTCAACTTCAAAGGTCGGCAATTGGAAATTAATCTCCATTTTGCTCTGATCCGAACTAAGTATCTCGAAGGTGGAGTTGAATGAACTAAAGCACTCCTGCTCTGCGTCGGTGGCAAAAGCAAGCCCTAAAAGCAGGCTCACTACCAAAAGCAAACATAGTTTTTTCATCGGTCATCCTCATATTGGATTGGTTTTCTTAAGTATTATGCAAGTTTCGTTCCGTAATATCATAATAATACATGATATTGTTGGTTATACAATTAAAAGACTTGAAAGTGTGGTAAATGGCGGCGCTATGCACCTTCAAAGAAAATTCAAAACGATAAGATATAAAAGTATTGCTTGCAGCCGTCATAGGCAATTCCTTTTATATTCTACACTACTGGAAGTCCCAAAATCTTCAGCATAAACATCACGGGCGGGAAGATGATTTTGCCGATGATGTTAATGCGTAAAAGATTGGAGGCTATGAGAATTATAAATAAATAGAGCATGCCTTTGCGTTCAAAGGCTGCCCACTTAAAAAAAGCTTCGTCGGTGAGAAACATTCCCACGACCTTGGAGCCATCTAAGGGAGGGAAGGGGATAAGATTAAAAAACGCTAAGATGAGATTCATGAATACTACAAAGTAAACAATGTATTGAATAGAAGGCAATTTGATCAGGTGGAAAATGAGACTGAAAACAATGGCGACCAAGATGTTTGACAAAGGCCCTGCCAGTGCGGTAAGTCCGCTGTCTCGCTTGATGTTCTTGAAGTTGTAGGGATTAAAAGGCACGGGTTTGGCATATCCCCAGACAACACCAAGGCTGAAGTAAAAGAGCAAAGGGAGAATAATCGTTCCGAAAATATCAATGTGTTTACGCGGATTGAAGCTCAGCCTTCCTGCACGTTGGGCAGAGTCGTCGCCCAAAGCATAAGCGGCAAAAGCATGGCTTACCTCGTGGATAATGATGCTATAAAATACGATGACAATGATCAGCGCATTGGAAATCAGGCTTGAGAAACTCATTGATCTGAACACTTTTTGCGTAAGCGGATGAATTTTCTCTTACCGGCTCTGAGAACTGAGTTGTCGAAGATCTTAATTTCGGCGTCAAAAGAGTTTATTCTTTCGCCATCAATGCTTACCCCACCACCGGTTATTAAACGCTTGGCTTCGCCGTTGGTCGCACACAATCCGCTGTCCACCAAGAGCTTCACTATCCAGATATCATTAGCTTCAGGTGTGTATTCAGGCATCTCGTCGGGGATTTCTTTCTTGGAGAAAAGCTTTTCAAAGCCATCCTGTGCCGCGGCTGCTTCGGCTTCACCGTGGTAGATTTTCACCACTTCGTAAGCGAGCTTTTTCTTGAGGATCATCGGGTTTGTGCCCTTATCCAGCTCGGCTTTGATCCTTTCTATCTCATCACTGTCGTAGTAGGCAGCATAGGTATAATAGTTTATAATCAGGCTATCCGGGATCGACATCACTTTACCATATTTGTCGGCAGGGGTGTCAAACACGGCAATGTAGTTGTTCAAAGATTTGCCCATTTTGTTTACACCATCCGTGCCCAAAAGTATGGGTGAAAGCACGGCGACCTGCTGTTCCATGCCATAATAACGTTGCATGTCACGTCCGCAGAGGATGTTGAACTTCTGCTCGGTTGCGCCCAATTCCACATCGCTCTCTACAGCAACGGAATCATAGCTTTGGAGAACGGGATACATCAGCTCGTGCATGCCCAGTGAAAGTCCCTGTTCATAGCGCTCGCGGAAGGTGTCGTGAGCCATGAACTGAGCTAAGGTGAATTTGCCTAATATCTGCAGAACGTCTTTGAGCGTCATACCGGAAAACCATTCGCTCTGATAGCGAACTTCGGTCTGCTCGGGTTTGAGGATGGTGTAGAGTTGCTGTACATATTTCTCGCTGTTTGCGCGAACTTGGTCATAAGTCAGTGGCGGGCGAGATTCATCGCGTCCTGTGGGATCGCCGATCTGCGCGGTAAAGTCCCCGATGATGATCACGCCGGTGTGTCCCAAATCCTGAAAATCACGCATCTTGCGGATAGGAACGAGGTGTCCGATGTGAATCTCATGACCGGTGGGGTCTATGCCATATTTGATACGGAGCGGCTTTCCGCTTTTGACGCTTTTGGCGAGTTTTGCCTTTAGCTCGTCCATTGGTATGATCTCTTCTGCACCTTTTGAGATCAGTTTCAATTCTTTTTCAAAGGTCATTTATAATCACTTCCTAAATCAACTTTACGATGTGCGTCAGATTCTTTGCATTAGGATATCTTGTCAAGAAAAACAGGGTTTTGTTTTATTTCAGATTTCAGGGACAATAGAAAAAGAGCCCTCATCCTGCGACGAAGGCTCTTTCACTTGTGATATTTCTACCATCTAAGATGGGCAAAAGCTTTGTTTGCTTCAGCCATCTTGTGGGTTTCTTCACGTTTTTTGATCGATGCGCCTTCTTTTTTGTGGGCTGCCATAAGCTCTGCTGCGAGCTTTTCGACCATGGACTTTTCACTGCGTTTGCGGGCGTTGCCGATCAGCCATCTAAAGGCGATCGCTTGTCCGTTTTTATCGTTCACTTCCATGGGGATCTGGTAGTTTGAACCGCCAACGCGGCGAGAAACAACCTTCACCTGCGGGCGAACATTTTCAAGCGCAGATTTGAAGATTTCAAGCGGATTCTGCTTAGTCTTTTCTTCGATAATGTCAAAAGCACCATAAACTATCTTCTCAGCGAGGGACTTTTTGCCCTGCACCATGAGACAATTCATGAACTTAGTTAGAACTACGTCGTTGTAGATTGGATCCGGAAGTACTTCGCGAACGATTGCTTTATGTTTTCTGCTCATTACTCATTCTCCTACTTTTTCTTAGGACGCTTGGTTCCATATTTGGAGCGTGAATTTGCGCGGTCTGCAACGCCGGCAGTATCCAAAGCTCCGCGAACGACATGATAGCGAACACCGGGAAGGTCTTTCACACGACCACCGCGAACGAGCACGATGGAGTGTTCTTGCAGGTTATGGCCTTCACCGGGAATATAAGCGGTGACTTCATATCCGTTTGTGAGACGGACACGTGCAACTTTACGAAGAGCCGAGTTGGGTTTGTTGGGCGTACTCGTATATACGCGAGTGCATACTCCGCGCCTTTGCGGACATCCCATAAGCGCCCTGTTTTTCTTTCGAACCTCAACCGTGGATCTTCCTTTTCTGATCAGTTGGTTAATTGTTGGCACTGATTTTCTCCTTACTTTTTTGCATCTATATTATACTTAGAAATCGAGGATATCCTCAAGCTCTTCGCTTTCTTCCGCATGCGCCAGCTTGTTGATGATCTGGGCAACGGTTTCGCTCTTAGCAAGAGATTCCTTGATCATGTTGTTATATTTCTTTGTTCCGGTTCCCACAGGGATTCTATGGCCGAGGATAATGCTTTCCTTGAGGCCTTCGAGGAGGTCTACGCTGCCTTCGATGGCGGCTTTGGTGAGAACCTTGGTAGTTTCTTGGAACGAAGCCGAAGAGAGCCAGCTATCGGTGAGCAAAGATACCTTGGTGATTCCCAAGAAAAGCTGCTCAAACTGGGCAGGCTGCTTGCCGAAGTTGATGGCTTCACGGTTTTCTTTTTCCACGCGAACTTTGTCCACAACCTCACCTTGGAGGAAGCTGGTGCTCCCGCTATCGGTGATGCGAACTTTCTTAAACATCTGACGGATGATAACGCTAACGTGTTTGTCGTCAATCTTCACGCCCTGCTTGCGATAGATCTCTTGAATCTCGTTGAGAATATTGAGCTGGGCTTCGATGACGCCTTTGACGAGCATATCGTGAGGATCAAGCGGGCCGTCTGAAAGAGCGTCTCCGCTCTCCACTCTATCGCCTTGATGCACGATGATGCGCTTTCCGGTGGGGATGGAATATTTGCGTCCGGCGAGTGCTTCGCCTTCGTTCACAACTTCACCGTTTTCAACGATGCTTTCCTGCTCTGCGGGAACCAGATAGCGAATGCCGCAAAGAGGCATGCCTTCTTTGACTGTTTCGCCCTCGTTAACGATGATGTCCATACCCTTAGGAATGACATATTCCGTAGGAGTCTGCTTGCGACGTCCCACTTGCACCACGGTTTTCTTGCCTTCGATGACGATAGTTGCTTTGCCACCATTGGTTGCATACACCGTCTTTTTGGAAAGCACGTAGATATATTGGTTTTTGTCTTCATCCACTTGGACAACGACTTGGCCGTCATTTGGAGCAAAGAGACCATTTGGCGGGGTGACAAATATATCACGACCGGTCTTGCGCAAGCCACCAATAGTGACGATTCCGTCGATATCGGTGATGCAGGCTTTATCCTTCGGAGTTCTGGCTTCAAAGAGGTCTTGAACCCTGGGCAAGCCGCCGGTAATGTCTCGCTGTTTGATGGTCATTCTGGAAGTTTGACCAAGGATGTCTCCTTGATGCACAAAGCTTCCGTCTTCCACGCGCACTACCAAGCCGGCAGGGAGCGGGATGAGTCTGAAGTTGCCATCTTCTGCCATAATCTTAAATTGCGGCTGTTTCTTGCGGTCTTTGGATTCGATGATTGTGATATCCCTGCTGAAGGTGATATCGTTATATTCTTCTTTGAACGTAATATCTTTGATGAAGTGTTCATATTGGAGCTGTCCCTTTGCGGTCGAGATCAAGGGGTTGTTGAACTGGTCCCAAGAAAGTAGTTTGGTTCCGGCAGTGACCACATCTCCATCCTGAACGTGAACCGTTGCGGCATATTCCACACGGTATTCTTCGAGGACTTTCTTTTCGTCTTCCTTATCCACGATGAAGAGGTGTCCCAAGTGCGATACCGAGATCATCTCCTCTTGCTGGTTTGTAACCGTATTCATCCGGTCAAAGCGGACGATACCGTCGTTATTGGAAGCGATTTCGGCAAGGTCGGTTGCGGTTGAAGCAGCTCCACCGATGTGGAAAGTTCTCAGGGTGAGCTGAGTTCCGGGCTCGCCGATGCTCTGAGCTGCGATAACGCCGACAGGATCGCCGATAACAGCAGGCTTAAGGGTTGCGAGGTTGCGACCATAGCATTTTGCGCACAAGCCTTTCTCTGCCTCACAAGTGAGCACACTGCGCACATAGACGCTGATCATGCCATGATTTTGAAGCATGCGTGCCATCTTGTTGGAGATCTCTTCTCCGGCTTGAACTAAGACTTCACCGGAAACGGGGCTAACAATGTCTTCAACGGCATAGCGTCCTTGAATTCTCTCAGCGAGGCTCTGGACTATCTCGTTGCCTTCTTTGAGAACCGTCATCTGCACGCCGCGAGCCGTTCCACAATCTTCCATTGTGATGATGGCGTTTTGAGCAACGTCCACAAGACGACGGGTGAGGTATCCTGCGTCTGCCGTCTTAAGAGCTGTATCCGCAAGTCCTTTACGTGCGCCGTGAGTAGAGACGAAGTATTCCAAAACGGTGAGACCTTCTTTGAAGTTCGACTTAATCGGGGTTTCGATCACGTCTGCTCCGCCGCCGGCACCGATCTTGGAAGGCTTATCCATGAGTCCGCGCATTCCGCCAAGCTGTTTGATCTGGTCTTTCGAGCCACGAGCTCCGGATTTATACATCATATAGATGGAGTTCAATCCCTTTCTGGAGCGTGAAAGCTCGTCCATCATCTCGTCGGTGACGTGAACCGTGGTCTTTTTCCAAGTATCCACAACGCGTCCCATACGCTCGTTTTCGGTGATTCCGCCCTTTTGGTGGAGGTCCCAGATCTTGTTGACTTCTTCTTCGCTGGCCTCGATGATCTCGTCTTTGCGACTGGGTTCAACGATATCGCCGAAGCTAAAGGTGACACCTGCACGGGTGGCATAGGAGAAGCCTAAATCTTTGAGCTCGTCCAAGAATTCAGCCGTGCGGGATTGACCTACTGCTTCATAGCAAATCATTGCCAAATCATTGATTTTGCCTTTGTCATAGGTGATGTTTTGGTAGCCCACTTCAGGCGGGATGATTTGGTTGAAGATCACACGACCGACTGTTGTGATAACATATTTGCCATCAATAATCACGCGAATCCAGCTATGTAGGTCAAGATCGCGGTTTGCTTCATCATCGCCTTTGACGCTGTGGGATTGCTCCTGAGATTCATAGGCGGCGAGGACTTCATCCGGGCCATAGAAGTGGCGCAACTTATCCAACTCTTCCGGGGCATCGCTTTCTGTCATGGTGAGATAATAGCATCCCAAAACGATGTCTTGGTTTGCAGCCATGGCAAGGCGTCCGTTTGCGGGAAGGAGCAAGTTTCGAGTAGAGAGCATGAGCACTCTGGCTTCGATCTGCGCTTCTAATGATAGCGGGATATATACACCCATCTGGTCTCCATCGAAGTCGGCGTTATAAGGCACGCAAACCATGGGATGGAGCTGGATGGCTTTGTTATCTGTAAGAACGGGCATAAACGCCTGTATTCCCAATCTGTGCAGGGTGGGAGCGCGGTTGAGAAGAACGGGATAGTCCTTCACGACGTCTTCCAAAATGCTCCAGATTTCAGGCTGTTTGCGTTCAATGAGTTTCTTTGCATTTTTGATCTTATCTGCTTCGCCCATCTTTTGCAAGCGTTCAATGAGATAGGGCTTAAAGAGCTCCACAGCCATCTCTTTGGGCAAGCCGCATTGATAGAGTTTGAGCTCGGGACCAACCGTGATCACAGAGCGTCCGGAATAGTCAACACGCTTTCCGAGCAAGTTTTGACGGAAGCGTCCTTGTTTTCCCTTGAGCTGATCGGTGAGCGATTTGAGCGCACGGGTGCCGCGACCACGCACGGGGCGTGCCTTTCGGCTATTATCGATCAATGCATCCACAGCTTCTTGAAGCATGCGCTTTTCATTGCGGAGGATAACTTCCGGCGCGCGGATCTCAAGCAAGCCTTTGAGGCGGTTGTTGCGCGTGATCACTCTGCGATAGAGATCGTTAAAGTCTGCCGTAGCAAAGCGTCCACCTTCCAGGGGAACCAGCGGGCGCAGCGTGGGCGGCAAGACGGGCAATGCTTCCAAGATCATGTGAGCAGGATTATTCCCGCTACGAATGAAAGCATCGACTATTTTCAGCTTATTGATCAGCTTCTGTTTTCTCAGCGTTGATTCTTCAAATTTGAGTCGCGTTCTCAGGTCGAGAGCTTCGTTCTTGAGGTTTATCCCTTCCAAGAGCTCTTTAATTGCTTCGGCACCCATCTTAGCGATGAAGTTTGAGCCGACCTTATCACGGATCTCGAGATATTCATCAACTTCCAAGAGTTCCATCTTTTCATAGGGGCTATCGCCGGGATCGATGACGATGAAAGACTCATAATAGAGCACGCGCTCGAGGTTTTTGATCGTCATATCCAAAAGCGTTCCTATCTTTGAGGGAGCGGATTTCACGAACCAGATGTGGGCAATCGGAACTGCCAAGTCGATGTGTCCCATGCGAGTGCGGCGTACGCGGCTACTCGTCACCAGAACGTTACATCTTTCACAGGTCGTGTTTTGGAAGCGTTTCTTCTTATATTTGCCGCATGAGCATTCATAGTCTCTTTCCGGGCCAAAGATGCGCTCACAAAAGAGTCCATCTTTCTCCGGCTTGAGGGTTCTATAGTTGAGGGTGTCCGGCTTGGTCACCTCTCCATGCGACCATTCATTGATTATCGTTTCGGGGGAAGCGATCTTGATCCTGACTGCATCGTAGTCATTGGGGCGAATATCACGTTTTATTTCTTTCATCTTTCTTCCTCCCTATTATTTATAATCCTGTTCTTTGACAAATTCGATGTCGAAGCCCAGTGATTTGAGCTCACTCACGAGCACGTTAAAGCTTTCCGGAACGCCTGCTTCGGGCGGATTCTCTCCGCGCGTGATCGCCTTGAAGGCATCATTGCGTCCGTCCACGTCGTCACTCTTGATGGTGAGCATTTCTTCCAGAACGTGTGCCGCACCATAGGCTTCCAGTGCCCAGACTTCCATCTCACCCAAACGCTGTCCACCGTGCTGAGCTTTTCCGCCCAGAGGCTGTTGCGTGATGAGGGAATAAGGGCCTGTGGAGCGTGCGTGCATCTTGTCTGCCACGAGGTGATTGAGCTTCATCATATAGATGACGCCAACCGTCACTCTTTCTTTGAAAGGATTTCCCGTTTTGCCATCATAGAGGACGGTCTTGCCATCGTCTTGATAGCCCGCAGCACGGAGCTCATTACGGATATCCTCGTTTGAAGCACCGTCAAAGATGGGCGTTTCCACTTCAAAACCCAAGGTCTTTGCGGCAAGACCGAGGTGAGTCTCCATGATCTGTCCGATATTCATTCTGGACGGAACGCCAAGCGGGTTCAAAACGATGTCAACCGGTGTGCCGTCTTCCATGAAGGGCATGTCTTCGATGGGCGCAACGATGGAGATAACGCCTTTGTTTCCATGACGTCCTGCCATCTTGTCTCCCACCTCGATTTTCCGCTTTTTGGCTACATATACTTTCACCATCTTGCGGATGCCATAAGGAAGCTCGTCCCCATGTTTGATTCGTTCGCGGGATTTCTTATATATATTTTCACTCTGCTCGAGAGACTGGCGGATCTTCAGAACGATATCTTGATAGATGAGATCGTTGACAGCGGGGTCTTCCACCATCTCCACATCCAAATCCACTCTACGGAAATTGATGCGCTCGATATCATCTTTATTGATCTTCTTACCGGGTGCAATGAAGCTTACGCCGGTCTTTTCGTCCCAGATCGTTTTTGCCTTTTGTCCCAAGAGTATTGCAGTGAGTTTTTCTTCTTTAAATTCTTCGACCTTCTTACGTCTGAGAGCAAGATCGGCTTTGAGCTTTTGGATTTTGTCCTCATGCTCTTCTTCCATATCTGTGCCGTCTTCGAGACGGGAGAAGACCTTAACATCAATGACGACACCTTCCATGCCCGGCTTAGCTTTCAGCGAGCTATTGGTGAAATCACCGGCGCGATCGCCAAAGAGTGCGCGCATGAGGTTTTCTTCCGGAGAAGGATCGATCTCAATGCTTTTTGGCGTGACCTTACCGACGATGATATCACCGGCTTCGATCACGGAACCGACGCGAATGATTCCCGTCTTATCCAAGTTACGCAGAGCGTGGGAGGGCACGTTTGGAATGTCGTATGCCAGCTCTTCTTTGCCGTTTTTCACCGTGCGCACCAAAACTTCCATCTCTTCGATATAGATGGACGTGAGGGTGTCTTCGCGGGCTACTTTTTCGCTGAGAACGATAGCGTCTTCATAGTTATAGCCATACCAAGGCATGAAGGCAACCATCATATTGGTGCCCAGCGCAAGACGATTGTCTTCCACGCAAGCGCCGTCTGAAAGAGGCTGACCTTTGCGAACCGTGTCACCAACGCGCACGATGGGGCGTTGATTTGCACAGGTATCTTGGTTTGTGCGAACAAACTTCTTGAGATTGATGCGACTTCCCACTCCGAGATAGAGTGCTTCGTCTTTTTCATCAAGTGCTTTCAGATCGATATGCGAGGATGTGACGCTCACAACCTTGGCATCAAAAGGAGCAATCGCCAATTCGGAAGAGTCCTGAGAGACGATTCTTTCCATTCCCGTACCAACGATGGGAGCTTGCGGATTGATCAGCGGAACGGCTTGGCGTTGCATGTTTGAACCCATCAGCGCACGGTTTGCGTCGTCGTGCTCGAGGAAAGGAATCATCGAAGCCGAGACAGAGACCATCTGCTGGGGTGCAACGTCCATATATTGCACATCTTTAGGGCTGACCTGAATGAAATCTCCTCTATCACGAGCAAAGATCAATTCATCCGTAATCTTGCGATCATCGTCAAGATGGAGGTCACATTGCGCGATGACAAATTTGTCTTCTTCGCTGGCGTCCATATAGACGTATTCATTTGTCACATACCCGTCCACAACCTTACGATAGGGCGTCTCGATGAAGCCTAAATGGTTGATGCGGCTATAGATGGCAGGAGACACGATGAGACCGATGTTTGGTCCTTCCGGAGTTTCGATGGGACAGATGCGGCCATAGTGAGTGGCATGCACGTCACGAACTTCAAAGCCGGCTCTATCTCTTGCCAATCCACCGGGACCAAGCGCAGAAAGCGCACGCTTATGCCTGATTCCGGCAAGCGGATTTGTTTGTTCCATAAATTGTGAGAGCTGACCGGTGAGGAAAAAGCCCTGCACGATGTTGATCAATGCATTGCTATTCACGAGGTCATGAACCGTCACTTCATCGATATTGGAAATAGCCATGCGCTCTTGAATAATGCGCGAGATGGTGCTCAATCCATTATAATATTGGTCCTGCAACAGTTCTCCCACCGTTCTCACTCTACGATTTGAGAGATTATCTATGTCATCCACTTCGTCATCATCATTATAGATGCTGACCAGCGTCTTAAATATATGGATAAAGTCCACGAGCGTGAGCGTCATCTGATCTTCATCAACCTCGACTCCGAGGCGTGTGTTGATCTTATATCTGCCCACTGCTCCCAGATTATATCTTTTTTCATTAAAGAACATCCTTTCCACGAGCTGTTGAGCTGCCTCGATGGGAGCTTCTTCGCCGGGACGGATCAGATTATAGAACTTTGCCAAGGCTTCTTCGCGATTGGTGGTGGGGTCTTTGGCGATGGTGTTTTCCAAAACTTTACGCACCAATTCATAGTCATAATTGACCACCTCAACTTGGTTAATCTTATGTTCTTTAAGCAGTTTGGTGAGGGTGTCGCCCACTTGCTCATTTGCAAAAGCCAGCGGTTCATCCATCCCCTCTATTCTGATATCACAAAACAGATGTTTGTTTTTTGCGTCGGCGAGGCTGAGAGTCTCGCTTTCATAAAATGTATTCCTCAGGTCTTGGTTTTCAGAAATACCAATGGCTCTGAGTAATGTCGTTACCGGCAATTTGCGACGCTTGTCTATATGCACATACATAACGTCGTGTATGTCTATGCCAAATTCCAGCCAACTCCCGCTATATGGAATGACTTTGGCAGAATAAAGAGTCTTGCCGGAGGGGTGTTTTTCTTCAGAAAAAAAGACGCCCGGTGAACGCTGTAATTGGGAAATAATTACACGTTCTGCACCGTTCACGATGAATGTCCCTTGTTCTGTAACAAGCGGAATCTCGCCCAAGAACACATCTTGTTCGAGGGTATCTTTGTGCAGACGCTCCTCTTCGGTTGTTTCAAACACGGAGAGACGAAGTTTTGCTTTAAGCGGTGCCTGATAAGACAGGTTGCGCTCACGGCATTCGTCTATAGTATATTTTTCCTGAAGCACATTGTATTCGATGAACTCCAAAAAGAAGTTTCCTTTGTTATCTTCTATCGGGAAAGTGGATTCAAAAACTGCCTGCAGTCCCTTCTTTTCTCTGCGCTGCGGATGTATATCCTTTTGCAAGAAATCGTTGAAGGAATCCACCTGCATTGCCAGAAGATTTGGAATCTCAACTTCCGGAATTCCCAGCTCGGCAAATCTTGACGAAACGCGGGAATAACTTTTGATCTTTCTCAAAAGCTCACTCCTTTGTGCCCTTACGGCACAGTAGCTTGGGTTGATTATATTGCAATCTTTTCACTTATATGCCTGCGACTATTGTGTTGCCGGATATTTTCAGAATAACAGTAGTAATATCTTGCCAAATCTTGTATAAATAGCTAAATCAGGCCAAAAAAAGTCGTGATGACTTTTTTTGGACCTGAATCTTGGCTATTTGCCAATTATTTGAGTTCGACTGATGCGCCAGCGTCTTCAAGTTTCTTTTTGATTGTTTCGGCTTCTTCTTTTCCAACCTTTTCTGAGATCGGCTTCGGAGCGCTATCAACCAAATCTTTTGCTTCTTTAAGACCTAAGCTGGTAATCTCGCGAACAACCTTGATAACGTTGATCTTCTTATCGCCTGCACTGGTCAGGATAACGTCAAATTCTGTCTGTTCTTCCTTCGCTTCTGCAGCACCACCGGCGGGAGCAACCATTGCAGCAACTGGGGCAGCAGCGGATACGCCGAATATTTCTTCCATTTCTGAGACGAGTTCTGAAAGCTCAAGAACGGTCATTTCTTTGATCAGATCAATCACTTGTTGTTTTTTATCGGACATCATTTCCTCCATAGGATATATGAATAATTATTTTTTTTAGCTGGCATCAGCTTTGTTTTTAAGCGCATCCACAGCATAGATAAATTTGCGGATTATGCCTTGATTTACCGCCATAAAACCGGTAAGCGGAGCAGACATACTGCCCAAAACCTTGGCCAAAAGTTCCTCGCGTGAAGGAAGATTTGCCAAAGCAACCAATTGTTTGTTATCAAATACGTGGCCTCCCACGTATCCGGCCTTGAAACTTGGAAACTCAGCGTTTTCCATTACCTCTTTAATGAATTTGGATACAGTCTTGGCTCCCGAAACTTCGTCGATCTTGCTGATGGCTACTGCCGTAGGACCAACGAGATACTCGTCCAAACCTGTAATTCCCAGTTCATTAAGTGCCAGTTTGAGCAGGGTGTTTTTTTGCACCAAATAGTCCACTTCTTCTGTGCGGAACCGATTGCGCAGCTCATTTACCTGTTCGATGTTTATTCCCTTGTAATCCACAAGTACGATCGCCTTTGCGTCTTTCAGTCTTTCGACCAGGCTCTTAACCAAATCTACTTTGTACTGTTGAACCATTTCTAAATCCTCCTTTTAGCTCTTCGCTTCCAGGGTTGCGCTTGCGATCTGTAACTTGATTCCGGGTCCCATGGTCGTGCACATCGTGATGCTCTTGATATAGGTTCCTTTCAGTGCGGCAGGGCGCTCTTTGAGGATGGCACCGATAATCACTTTAATGTTATCCTTGAGTTGGACTTCGCTAAAGCTTATCTTGCCGGCTGGGATGTGAAGATTGGCAAATTTGTCCACACGGTATGCAACCTTACCGCCTTTTGAATCTTCCACAGCCTGGGCTATATCCATTGTAACCGTCCCAACTTTGGGGTTTGGCATCAGTCCGCGAGGACCGAGGATCCGGCCTAATTTTCCGATACGTCCCATGAGGTTTGGCGTTGTGATCACCACGTCAAAATCAAACCACCCACCGGTGATCTTTTCGACGAGATCGTCAACACCAACGTAATCGGCGCCAGCTTGTCTGGCTTCGTCTGCTTTGTCGCCTTCAGCAAAGACCAAGACGCGCACAACCTTACCCGTTCCATGCGGAAGGATTAGCGAGTTGCGAATCTGTTGGTCTGCCTTTCGCGGATCAACTCCGAGGTTGAAGTGAACTTCCACCGTTTCGTCAAACTTCGGAGCCGGAAGGCTCTTGAGAAGTTTGATGGCTTCGTCCATCTCATATCTCTTTTGCCGATCATACATTGCGTAGGCGACTTTGTACCTTTTGCTATGTTTCATCGAATCTCCTTTTGAATACTATCTCCTGCAGCGGGTTAGCCGTCGATCGTGACGCCCATGCTCCGTGCAGTACCTGCGATCATACTCATAGCGGATTCAAGGGAATGGCAATTCATGTCCTGTTTTTTGAGCTCAGCAATGCTCCGGACTTGCGCTTGAGTAATTTTGCCGACTTTGTCTTTATGAGGCTCGGAAGAGCCCTTTGCCAAACCGGCTTCTTTCTTGATCAATACGCTTGCCGGAGGTGTCTTGACCTCAAAGGTAAACGATTTATTCTTAGCGACATAGATAACCACCGGGAATATCATCCCAGGTTGATCCTGCGTGCGCTCGTTGAATTGGCGACAAAATTCAGGGATATTAACTCCCACTTGTCCCAGTGCCGGTCCGACGGGCGGAGCCGGTGTTGCCTTGCCAGCCGGCAATTGCAACTTCAATATGGATACGGCATCTTTAGGTTTTGCCATGTTATTTATTCCTCTATATAAGTAATTATTTTTTAATAAGTTCGACCTGACTACCGCTTAGTTCGACAGGTGTGCGTCTGCCAAAAACCGTAACGTCGATGGTGAGCTTTGCGCCCTCATCGGAAGTCTTTTGCACGACGCCTTCAAAATCTGTGAAAGGTCCGGATACAACCTTGACCATGTCACCGGGCATATAAGAAAACTTCTCCAAATCCCTGTCGGGATCGGCGATTCCTAAAAGTCTATCAATCTCTTCCTGACTTAGCGGAATGGGGTCTTTCTGGGTCTTGCTCATGCCCAAAAACTTCGTCACACCAGCAATTCCCATTATATAGGTTCGAAGTTCCGGCGTGAGATCAGCTTCAAGGATCACATAACCGGTGAAGACCTTGCGTTCGCGCTCGATCTTCTTGCCTTCGCGGATGATGAAGGTTTTGCGCACGGGCACCAATATCTGGCCAACCTTTTCAGCCAGCTCTGTTCCTTCTAGGCCCTTCTCAATGGCGGCCTTTACCTTTTTCTCAAAACTCGAGTAGGTATTGATCACATACCATTTCATAGACGCAAGCCTTTACCCTTAAAAAAACAGTCCCATGAGATTCTTGAAACCAAAATCTACAACCGAAAGAAAGATTGCGACTATTGCAGAGATCACGATCACTACGAGCGTGCCCTCTTTAAGGTCATCCTTCCCAGGCCATGTCACTGACTTCATCTCAGAGTGGACTTCGCGGAAAAAGCGAGTTATTTTTTCAAATTTCATTTTCGTTTCCAACTATAGCTAATTTACAGACTTGCGCATCAATGCTAAAGAATGTTGGCAGGACAGGCAGGAATCGAACCCGCAGCCCTCGGTTTTGGAGACCGATGCTCTACCAATTGAGCTACTGTCCTGCAACATATCTATTATTAGCGCTTAGCGCTGTTTGTGGTTTGTATGTTTCCGGCAGCTGGGACAGAATTTCTTCAGCTCCAATCTGTTCGGATTTTTACGCTTGTTGCGAGTGGTCGTATAGTTACGATTTTTGCACTCTTCGCAAGCAAGGATGACTATGTCTCTCATCTTTTCTTACCAATAATACTTAATTACTCAATGATTTGAGAGATAACGCCGGAACCGATGGTGCGTCCACCTTCGCGGATTGCAAAACGCAAGCCGAGCTCGAGGGCGATCGGGGTGATCAGTTCAGCAGTGATCTCAACGTTGTCACCAGGCATGACCATCTTGACTTCTTCCGGAAGTGTAAGACTGCCGGTCACGTCAGTGGTTCTGAGATAGAACTGCGGGCGATATCCGTCTTTGAAAGGTTTCTCGCGTCCGCCTTCTTCTTTGGTGAGAATATAGGTCTGACCCACAAACTTGGTGTGAGGGGTGATGGATTTCGGTTTGGCAAGAACCATTCCGCGCTCGACGTCGGTCTTTGCAAATCCACGAAGGAGCAGTCCGATGTTGTCGCCGGCTTGGGCTTCGTCCAAAAGTTTGCGGAACATCTCGACGCCTGTGCAGGTGGTCTCGATGGTCTCACGAATTCCAACGCGCTCTACTTTGTCTTGGATCTTGATCACGCCACGCTCGACACGACCGGTTGCAACCGTTCCGCGTCCGGGAATCGAGAAAACGTCTTCCACGGGCATAAGGAAAGGTTTGTCGGTTGCGCGCTCAGGAAGCGGAATGTAGCTGTCAACAGCATCCATAAGAGCTTGAAGCTGAGCTTCGCCTTCCGGGTCTTCGTTGAGTCCCTTCAGAGCAGAACCGCGGATAACCGGGATTTCGTCGCCGGGGAAATCATACTTGTCGAGAAGCTCACGAACTTCCATTTCAACGAGTTCGAGAAGCTCTTCGTCTTCAACGAGGTCGCATTTGTTCATGAAAACGACGATTGCAGGAACGCCAACCTGACGGGCAAGCAGGATGTGCTCGCGAGTCTGGGGCATAGGACCGTCATAAGCGCTAACCACGAGGATAGCACCGTCCATCTGGGCTGCACCGGTGATCATGTTTTTGATATAGTCAGCGTGACCCGGGCAGTCAACGTGAGCATAGTGACGTGTCTCTGTCTCATATTCAACGTGTGAGGTTGCGATAGTTATACCACGAGCTTTTTCCTCGGGTGCATTGTCTATACTGTCAAAAGAGCGTGCCTTAGCTCCGCCTTTCTTTGCCAGGTAAGCCGTAATCGCAGCAGTGAGCGTCGTCTTACCGTGGTCAATGTGTCCGATCGTACCGACGTTGACGTGGTCTTTGGTACGAATGAATTTTTCTTTTGCCATTGTTCCTCCTGGAATCACTGTTCCATGTCCTTGTATTATTCGCTGTAAATATGGCATAATCATGGAGTTATCCCCATGATCCGCCGTAAAAAATATGGAGCTCAAGACCGGAATCGAACCGGTGACCTCATCCTTACCAAGGATGCGCTCTACCGACTGAGCTACTTGAGCCTTTTATATTGCACCTAAAAGTGGCTGACTCGCGTTGAAATGGAGCGGGAAACGGGGCTCGAACCCGCGACCCTCAGCTTGGAAGGCTGATGCTCTAGCCAACTGAGCTATTCCCGCTTAAAAAACGTGGTGGAGAGGGGAGGATTCGAACCTCCGAAGTCGTCTGACGACAGATTTACAGTCTGTTCCCTTTGGCCGCTCGGGAACCTCTCCACAAATCCAATCTGGAGCCGATGAAGGGAATCGAACCCCCAACCTATTGATTACAAATCAATTGCTCTACCGTTGAGCTACATCGGCGCGTAGGTCGATTCAAATAATTTCGAAACCCTTATTTTGTCAATCACTTTCTTGGCTTCACTCTATACTCTTAGGAATTATCTCATTCATAACCTTCTTTTTGATTTCAGTATTTATGTCAACATATTTCTTTTTTTATTTAACTGATGACTTGCATCTTACACGATTTCAATATATTGCAAAGACACAAATTTTATCATTTTATCCCGAGAAAGTAAAGGATTGATGCCGCGTAAACAAACCCATTTCCACCTGAAAATAGTGTAGTGTTTTAGAGGCTTATTTGCTTTTTTTGCCCTTTTTCACCCAAAAATGAGCTCTTCAATCGCCTTTTTTATGCTCCGAAAAAACATGCTTATTTATGCTTTTTCATATCCACTCAATGCCACCAAAATGCCCTCTTGAAACCCCCATTTTTATCAATTTCATAAACCCTCTCGCTTCACCCCTTTCTTCCCCCACCCTATCTTCCTTGATTTCAAGCTCTTCCCTATTGATATCAGCTCATCGTCTGCTTATGATATGCTCATGACTATGACCACATCATGACCATATCATGACCAGAACCCAGTAAGGAAGCAGTGGAAAAGACAGGTAAATTCAGTCAAAAAAAGCGGGGAAGATTCTTTCCTCCCCGCCGGATTTATTCATCTTAAAACCGCATTAAAAAGCGGTAGGATTGTGTCGATTTTCATAGAGCTCATCCAGATACTTTTGGATGGGTGCATCGCTGTTCATGATCTTCTTTGCCAGTTCCTCCTTCTTAGGCATGGCAGAGAAGTCTCTATTTCTACGCTCTTTGAGCCCTTCGATGAGCATCTCGGCAAGATTGTTCCAATAAGGAATATCCGCAGTTGCGGGCGAGATCCAATCAAGGCGATAAAAGAGG
>Ga0172382_10001226_pt1 | contig 46430 bp, 43 predicted proteins | sample Leawel138RmetaG_FD_122245 | JGI IMG/M metagenome (GOLD analysis project Ga0172382, IMG submission 122245) | Leachate microbial communities from a municipal landfill in Southern Ontario, Canada - Leachate well 138R metaG | ecosystem: Engineered > Solid waste > Landfill > Unclassified | place...
ATAAGTCTTATTAAAACCTCCTTAGATATAGTAGTATCAATAGTTACATCACTATTATTATATCATATCTTACTACATCTTTGGATGGTTTATCTCGAAAAATGTTTACTCGTTAGAGCTGAAACTAATTCATGAATATCCGTTATTCTTAGGTTGCTAGTCGATCCCTTTAATTTATGTATAAGTTCCTCAGAAGATTTATAATCTTCATTCTCTATAGCTATTTTAATCATATTAATAGAATTAGGCAATTGATTAAAATATTCTTTATAAATCTCAATGGCATCTTCTTTACTAAGGCCGGTGTCTTGACAAAAGTTTTTAATATCATCTTCATACAATGTACAATAATTAATATCTTCATTCCTAACATCAATATTTTCCTTAATCACTTTTTTAACCGTTTCAAGCATAACCGGTTTACTAATATAATCATCCATCCCTGCCTCAATGCACTTTTCCCTATCTCCTTCCATAGCATATGCTGTCATTGCGATAATAGGTATATGCCTTTTGCCGCTTTCTAGTTCCCTAATTTTTTTAGTTGCTTCGTATCCATCCATAATGGGCAATTGTACATCCATAAAAATCAAATCATAATTGTTTAATTGAAATGCTGTCACTGCTTCCTCTCCGTTAATTGCAATATCATAGTCTATATTCAAGTTTTTAAGTATTTTAGAAAACAATTTGAAATTTATCTCATTATCCTCAACCAATAAAATCTTTGCTTTACTGTAATAGCCATTTTTAACATTACTCCCTTTCGTATATTTTGATATTATACTCTTTTCATATAATTGTTCACCTTTTATGGCTTTGGCGATACATTTTATTAATTCATTTCTCTTATATGGCTTAGTTAAATACCCAATAAAGCCTTTTTCTTTAGCCTTCTTGATTTCATTTTTCCCTCCGATAGAAGAAATCAGTATTAACGGTATGCTCTTTGTTGTGTCTATAGCCTTTAAAGCGGAGGAAAAGTCAATTCCATCCATACCGGGCATATCATAATCTACTAAGACTGCGTCAATAGGCTTATCGGATTTTTTAAAAATCATGCCGATTGCTTCGTCTGCACTTTTTGCCGTTGTAACCATACAGCCTACTTCCTGCAGATATATCTTCGCAATAACTCTATTTGTTTCATTATCATCTACTACCATTACTTTTTTGCCTTTAAAAATATCAAAATCAATTTCCGGATTTTGTTCTCCGTTTTTTTTAGATTTATCAAACGGTAGAACAAAGGTAAATGTTGTACCTTTATCTATTTTACTTTCTACTTCCAACTTACCTTTCATCGCTTCAATATAAGCTTTGCATATAGTAAGGCCTAGCCCCGTCCCCTCAAACTCTTTTGTAGATGAACTATCCCCCTGCATAAAAGGAGTAAATAGCCTGTCTAATGTCTTTTGGGTCATCCCCATACCTGTATCCTTTATGGTAAATGTTATATAATCTTTTTTGTCACCTTTTTTACATATATCAACTTCTACATAAACCTCGCCTTCTTCCGTAAATTTAATAGCATTACCTACAAGATTAATAATTATTTGTTTAATCCTTATTGGATCGCCTTTAACACATTCCGGTACTTCATTTCTAAATAATATGTTTATATTCAATCCTTTTTCATTTGCCTTTACCGATAAAGGTATAACAGCGTTTTCAACGGTTTTTCTCAAATTAAAATCTATGTTTTCCAATTCTATTTTTCCTGCCTCTATCTTGGAAACATCCAATATATCATTAATTACATTTAATAAAGTATCAGCAGATTCCTTCATCATATCAATGTATTCTTGCTGTTCCTTGTTTACTCCGCTATTTTCCAAAAGTTGCAAAAAACCGACTATTCCATTCATGGGTGTTCTTATTTCATGGGACATATTGGCAAGGAATTGACTTTTTGAAGTACTTGCCGCCTCTGCTTTCTCTTTTGCATTAATCAAATTCTTTTCAAGTTCCAGTCTGGTATCTATGCCAACGAGGATATTAGCATAAATTCTTAAAAGCATCTCTTCATTTTCCGAGTATTCATAATAATCTCTTACGTAATCAAAACCCACGAAGCCAATACAAAAATCCCCTTTCATGATAGGCACGGATATAGTACTTTTAATTCCCTGTGATTCTAAGTATTTTCGTACACTGCTGCCTTCAGGTAAAGCCGAGGCATCCTTTATATAAATTGTTTTACCCTGTATATCCTTATTAGCCCATTCGGTGATCATTTCATTTGGAATGCCTTGGAGCCAATATATTTGAGAAAGAATACCATCTCTGCACCACTCGTGGGTATTAGTAACTGTATCATTGTTCCTGTCATATTCAAAAATATAAGCCCTATCGGCACCGACAAAACGGCCAAGGGTTTCAATAGATAAGTTTATAGCTTCATCCGCTTTTGCTATAGGTACATTTATATATTTTGTTGAAATCTTTATTAGCAACTCCAGCATATGCCTTTTCTCATCAAGTTCTTTTGTCGCTTTCAATCTTTCGGTAATCTCCTTTTCTTTTGTTATATCAATAGCATACGTTGCAAAATAATATTTTTTAGGAGAGAAAACTAATATTTTAAACCATTTTTTCAAAGGAATGAAATAGTGTTCAAATTCTTTTTTGCCTCCACACATTGCAATTTCACCATAAACCTTAATCCAATCAAACTCTTCTTTGTGTATATCCGGTAAGATTTCAGTTGCTCTTTTGCCTATTATATCAGCTTCTTTTAAACCTAATGTTTTTTCAAAAGCTTTGTTTAATTCTAAAAATTCATAATCGCAAGGCTGATTCTTCTCATCTAAAATTATTCTATGATATGAAAAACCTATTACAGAAGTTTCAGTCAAAAATTTTTTAAAATGCAAAATATCACCCCATAATTTTTGTTTCAGCTTCATCTTTAAACTCTTGATAACCATAGCATAAATCCATTTTAAACGATTGATTAATATTTGTCAGCTTTTTTGAAGGCTTTGTTATTCTTTAGGCTATTTATTTGTTTATAACATATATTCTAGTTTTTTCTTTCACTGTCACTCTGTGTGTCAGCGAAAAATCTTAACGTATTGGAGAACACAAGACTTTTCTTTGGATTAAGAGTGACTTTTCCTGAAAATCATGCATTTTTTATAGGTCTCAAATATATTCTTAGTACTGATTTTTATAATTGATAATAGTTATTGGTCATGTTAATATGAATTTAAGAAAAGGAGGTAATAACATGGCATTTAAAGTTACTGATAAGGTCACATGGGTAGGAAAAATCGATTGGACATTAAAGAAATTTCATGGTGACGAATATTCCACTCATAAAGGTTCTTCCTATAATTCATATTTAATTCAAGATAAAAAAACAGTTCTTATAGACACTGTTTGGCTGCCTTTTGCTAAAGAATTTGTTGAAGAGCTTAAAAAAGTTATTGATCTAAACAAAATAGATTATATCATCGCAAATCACGGAGAAATTGACCATAGCGGTGCTTTACCTGAATTGATGAAGCATATTCCCAATACCCCTATATATTGTACCGGTAACGGTATCAAGTCTCTAAAAGGTCATTATCACCAAGACTGGAACTTTGTTCAGGTTAAGACGGGAGACACTCTGGACTTAGGCGAAAGTAAGCTGACCTTTGTTGAGGCAAGAATGTTGCATTGGCCTGACACCATGTTTACATATATGTCGGGAGATAATATTCTTTTCAGTAATGATGGCTTTGGGCAACATTTTGCAGCAGACCCTTTATATAATGATGTGGTGGATCAAGAAGAATTGTACCATGAATGTATAAAATATTATGCAAATATACTAACTCCCTTTAGCAGTTTCGTTACTAAAAAAATCGAAGAAGTGCTTAGTTTTAACCTGCCATTAAATATGATATGCCCCAGCCATGGTGTAATCTGGAGAGATAATCCGGCTCAAATAGTTGAAAAGTATATGGAATGGGCAAATAATTATAAAGAAAATCAGATTACGATTGTATATGACAGTATGTGGAACGGAACAAGGCGAATGGCTGAATACATCGGTGAAGGAATTAGGGAAGCTGATAAAGATGTTACAATAAAAATTTATAATGCTTCGATTACGGATAAAAACGATATTTTAACAGAGGTATTTAAATCGAAAGCTATATTAGTAGGTGCTCCTACTATTAACAAGAGCATCACTTATGCTGCCATAGGTATTTTGGAAATGATAAAGGGTCTGGCTTTCAAGGAGAAAAAAGCAGCATCCTTCGGTACTTATGGCTGGAGCGGTGAGTCCCCAAAAATAATTATGGAAGAATTGGACAAAGCAGGTTTTGAAATAGTAAGTGACCCGATTAAAGAACTTTGGAATCCTGATGAAAAGGCTCTTGAAAGATGTAGAGAATACGGTAAGGCTTTTGCAGATAAAATTAAATAGAATTTTACAAGGCCATTGATAATGCTAATATTGTCATTGATATATAGATAGCATTCAGTGGCCTTGAATCTCTTTTAATCTATGGCTTTTTTACCTGTAACATGCTCAACCTTTATCTTATATAGCCTTGCTCTATCATAGTCCTTTTCAATATATTTTTTACCTTTGTCCATAAATTCAAAAGAATATTTTTGGATAAGTGACAAAAGCCCGGTCCTCTTATCGTTTGTTTCAATTACTTCTTTCACCTTACCAAAGACTATTACAGATTCATATTTCGTACTAAACTCACCAGGTAAAATTTCAGTATCTCCCACCACACAAAATGATACCTTGCCATTTTCCTTCAACCTATCGGTTTTATGCCCTTCATTGGCAGAATGAAAATAGATAAATCCATCTTTATAAACATAATTAACAGGGATGCCATAAGGATAGCCATCGTCACCAATTAAAGATAAAACCCCGTATTCTCCCCTGTGAAGCAATTTTAGTGTATCATTTTCCGTCATTTGTTTTTCTCTTCTTCTCATTTTCCTAAACAATTCAGAACCCTCCCTTTTTATTTAAATAAGTTTCCGTAACAACCCTTTTAAGTTTAACCTTTTCATTAAGTTCAGGGGTTTTTAGCACTTTTAACATCAAATCCTTTAATATTCTTCCGATTATCTCGCCTTCGTCAAAACCCATTCTCACAATATCATTACCGTTAATATCTAAGTCTGCTAATTCAATGGGTTCTTTATTATTAAATATATCATCAATAATATTTTTTAGTTTTAATAAATTATTTATCATTGCATTGTCTTCTTTACAATAAGCATCCGCCTTTAGTAAAGCAATCAAATGGTAAATGGTGTCCTTACCAATTTCTTTTATAAGTACTTTGGTATGATATTTGGTCTTTGGTAATTGAAATTTTTCAAAATGCTCAATAAGCAAAACTGTTTCTTTGATTAAATCATTTGAAAAGCAAAGTTCTTTCATAGTTGCATAAGCAGCATTTGTGATGCAGTCAATTTTCTCCAAAGGCTTTTTACCTTTAAAAAGTACAGCCATACGAATACTAATTATAGCGGGTGTATTATTTAATAGGCATAAAATATATTTTATAGATTCTATATTTCCTTTATTGTATTCTTGTACTATTTTGACTTCCGGCAATATATATTTTAATAAATCTGTATGTAATAACTTCTTTATTCCCTCGGCTGAATTGTCATCTGCCAAAATCTTGAATAACTCTTCTCTTATTCTTTCGCTGCTTACCTCTTCTATGCTATGGGCTAGACTTTTAATAGCATACAATGAGTTTTCTTCTAATTCAAAGCAAAGGCTTGTAGAAAACCTAATCGCCCTAATCATACGCAATCTGTCTTCATTGAATCTGCCTATCGGATTACCAACGGTACGTATAGTTTTGCTTAATATGTCATCTCTACCTTTATAGGGGTCTACTATTCCTCGTATTCTGTTATAAGCTATGGCGTTTATTGTAAAATCCCTTCTGCTTAGATCATTCTCTATATTCTTTTCAAACCTTATCCAATCAGGATGTCGCCCATCTGTATAATTTCCCTCACTTCGAAAAGTTGTTACCTCTACTTTTCCTTCATGGCATACTATCGTTACTGTTCCATACTTTTCACCGGTTAATATTGCTGTTTTTTCTTTAAATAATTCTATTACTTGATGAGGTTCGGCGAGGGTTGTAATATCCCAATCAATAGGGGTTTTTCCCATTAAAGAATCTCTTATGGAGCCGCCTACAATATATGAATCATAGCCGTTTTCTATAAGTCTATTAAGTATTTCATCAGTGTATAGAGGAATTGATATTTCCACAAAAAACACCCCTTACGAATAAGCATTATATAACAAATTATTCCCCGGGAAATAGTCTTTCTATATATGAATATTTTATCATATAAGGAGAAATAGGGCTATGGGGAATGAGAGGTGGGAGGCGAGAGGTGGGAGGTGGGAAATGGGAGGTGAGAATAAAACAGAATTTCTAAAATAGTTATTTTTTTATGAAAAAAATAAATTTTAATGCTAATACTATATGTATCTGATATGATGTAATACAATTAACAGCCATTTAAATGGCTCTACAATAATCAGGTTATAAATATTATACTGCTATTTTTTATAACTTTAAGAAGGTGTCTAATTGAAATTTCTATATTTTATTCCTATATTATTTGTATTCTTTTTTGGCATAGCCTTTGGGATATTAAATATAGGTGATAGTCTGCCCATAAATGAAAATAATAAAGTGGAGCATATAAACGAAAACATAGTAGATTTGGAAATACCAATCAAAAAACCTAGCCAAAATATACTCATTTTGGGAATTGATTCGAAAAAAGATGAGCACTCAAGATCCGATGTAATAATTCTTTTTAATATGAAAGAAGATGCAGTAAATCTAGTATCCATACCTCGTGATACACAAATCAGTTTAAAAGATAAAGGCAAGGTTAAAATTAATGCTGCTTATGTTTATGGAGGTATTGAATTAAGCAAGTCCACCATAGAAAATTTACTTGATATAGAAATCGATAATTATATTGTGCTTAATTTTAATGCAATAAAGAAAGGTGTCGATGCTATAGGCGGTTTCACCGTAACAATACCTAAGGATATAAAGATATATGACCCTGATAGTAGAAAGCGGATTACACTTAAAAAAGGAACCCATAAGCTTAACGGTATACAAACTTTATCGTATTTAAGATATAGAAGCGACGGAAAAGGTGATTTAGCAAGAATAGATAGACAACAACAGTTTATTAAAGATTTGCAACAAAACTTTTTAAAGCTGGATAATATACCGCTGATTCCACGTGCCTATGCCGCAGTTCACGAAGATATAGAAACTGATATGAACTCTTCTCATATTGCATCTTTTTTTATAAATGGCTATCATTTACGTGAAAAATTCCAGTACTATACTTTAGACGGAAATGCAAAAACAATTGATGGCATTTCTTATTTAATCCACAGTGAAGACAGCTTAAATGAAATAAAAAAGATATTAAAAGATTAAGGCTATACCTATACGCACAAATGTATCTGATATAACCTTATCTGATATAATTTTTATAATGGTAAAATATTATACATTAAACCTGAAATTAATGATATCTCCGTCCTCAACTATATATTCTTTTCCTTCCAGTGATGCCAAACCTTTTTCTTTTACTTTTGCCATGGAGCCATATTCCTTTAGGTGTTCAAACTTACATACTTCTGCCCGTATAAAGCCTTTTTCTATGTCTGTATGAACCTTACCTGCTGCCTTTTTTGCTATGGTATTCTTATTAATAGTCCAAGCTTTTACTTCATCGGAACCGACTGTTAAAAAAGAAATCAAGCCCAAATAATCATAGGCTGTTCTAGATAATTTATCTATTCCGGATTCTGTAATACCCAAATCCTCAATAAACATCTCCCTGTCTTCCGGTTCTAGTTTACTTATTTCCAACTCAGATTCTATACATAACTCTATAAGCGGTGTACCGGTATTTTTAGAAAAATCTTGTAAGGCATCTTTAGACGGATATCCGGAACTTAGCTGATCTTCGTCTAGATTCGCAACTAGAATCATAGGCTTTTCTGATAAGAAACTAAAAGTTTTAAGATGATCTTTTTCTTCTTCATTTAAATTTAAGCTATGTATCAGCAATCCGTCTTCTAAGCCCTCCTTACACTTTTTTAGAACCTCTAATTCTTGAAGGTTTTCCTTTGTAATCTTTTTTGACGTCTCTATCCTTTCAATTCTATTATCTATAACCTCTAAATCAGCAAACAAAAGCTCCATATTAACGGTTTCAATATCCCGCATAGGGTCAATAGAACCATCTATATGCACAACATCATCATTATTAAAAACCCGAAGAATATGAACCAATAAATCAGCTTTTCTGATATTGTTCAAAAATTGATTCCCCACACCCTTACCTGTGCTTGATCCACTAACCAGCCCGGGAACATCTATAACTTCAATATTTGCATAAGTCACCTTTTTAGGACTATACATTTTAGTTAAAAAATCTACTCTCTCATCAGGTATTTTTGCAATCCCGAGATTTGCTTCTACTTTGCCCGAAGAAAACCCGGAAATTTCAATTTCCAGCCCTGTTAATAGATTAAACAAAGTAGTCTTTCCCACTGATGGCAACCCTATTAAACCGATATTCATAATAATCGCAGGGTGAAAATCCCTGCCTTTCAACTCCTTCACATATTAATATTCTTAGATAATTTTATCATTATATCGGCAAGAATAAAAGTATTCTTCTTTTAAAAAACAAAAGGCCGGGGTTAAACCCCGGCACTACTTCATTCAATTGCTTTTCCTACGCTTATGCTTTGGCATTATTTTCTTGATACTCTCTGCCTGTTCCTGTGTTATTACCTTGTCTTGTACCATTTTATCTATGACATTTGTTTTATTTTTTCTATAGTCTTGCATATGCTGTCTTCTTTGTTCTTCCGTCATATCCTTCATCTGTTCAAATAGTTTCTTTTTTTCTTCTCTTTCTATTTGAAAATAGTCCTTAATCTTCAGCAGTTCTTCATTTGTTATTACTCCGTTTTCGACTAAGCTTTCTAAATCTTTTGTGAATTTTTCTCTTTTAGAATCATCAGCTTTACTATCAGCAAATCCAACTATCCCAAACACAAGCACAAAGCAAAAAATCATCAGCATCGCAAATGTTACTAATTTTTTTGTTTTTATATTCATCCTTTGCCTCCTTTTTATAAATATTTGTTTATGCTGATAAATTTATTATTTACTTAATTGTTGAAATTTTTGTGATGTATCATTTGACTTTTTTTTGTGAAAACTTGACATAACAGTCTCTAAAGCTTACTATTTTTATAACAAGCGATTAGACATATTGTACAGTGTGGAACAAAAAGCAAAGATTAATAAATTCCTTTATGCATATTTAAAAAATTAAGAAAGAAGGTTTGAATATGAGTAAAAAACCAACAAGAGAAGAAGCTTTTGAACTTCTAAAGAAATACAATAAAAACGAAAGCCTTATACGTCATGCTCTAACAGTGGAGGGTGTTATGAAACATTTTGCTGAACTATTTGACGAACCCGACGTAGAGAAATGGACAGTTATCGGATTAACTCACGATCTGGATTATGAATTGTATCCGGAACAGCATTGTATAAAAGTAAGAGAATTGTTAGAAGAAGAAGGCTGGCCGGAGGACTATATCAGGGCTATTCAAAGCCACGGTTGGGGACTATGTTGTGATATTGAGCCGGTAGAAAAAATGGAAAAAGTCTTATTTGCCATTGATGAACTAACCGGTCTAATAACAGCAGCAGCACTTATGCGTCCAAGCAAGTCTGTCCTTGACTTAGAAGTAAAATCGGTTAAAAAGAAATGGAAAGATAAAAGATTCGCTGCGGGTGTTGATAGGGAAGTGATTCAAAAAGGTGTAAAACTTTTGGACATGGACTTAAACTTCATTATAGATGAAACTATTAAAGGAATGCGTAAAGTGGCAGAGGAAATAGAACTTAAAGGGAATCTATAACTTAAGATATTTAAAAATACTACGCATATATCATTTGATTCGATTGCTAAGCTCTAAGGCTAGAACTTAGCAATCTTAATCAAATATATAAGTTTATACTTGTCATCCAGGCTTTTGCTGAAAGATCTTCTCTCCGAAGCATGAGACTCTTAGCCATCGCTCAGAGTGACACTAATACCGTTTTTCAACCTTTTTGCTATTACAAGATTATTTACTGCGTAATAAGACTGTCTATTCTTCTTTGATCAAATCCTATTATAATAGTTCCGTCAATATCAATTACAGGTACTCCTTGCTGTCCTGACTTTTTAACCATTTCAATAGCGCCTTCTCTGTCAATGCCTACGTTAACTTCTTTATAATCTACGCCTTTGCTTTTCAAATAATCTTTTGCCTTTGTACACCATGGACAAGTGCTTGTAGAATATACTGTTATATTCATAAAAAAACCTCCTTTTTTTAATGTACTAATAATCATTTATAAATTTATTCTTTCCTTGTATTCTTTCACTATTCCGCTAATACCCCCTATGGGTATATAATATCACCTATTATGTTCCAAGTCAATAGCTTGAAAAAAATTGATAATCATTTATAGAAGGTTTTTTTAATTTATTATTATATCTTTCATAAGTTTTTTATCTAAATTTCCACCGCTTATTATAATCGCTGTATTCTTATTATCAAATATATGGGGATAGTTAAGCACTGCAGCAACGCCCACTGCACCGGCAGGTTCTGCTATTACCTTTTCTTTAGTCATTAAATGATGCACGGCTTTTCTAATATCACTTTCCTCAACCAATAAAATATCGTCAATACATTTGTCTGCCATATTAAAGGGTATTTCACCAATCCCTCCAATCAAAGCATCACAGATAGAAGGTTGGGAAGGATAATCTTCATAACATATATTGTCTTCCAAAGATTTTACCATAGCGGGACATGCTTTTGTCTGCACACCAATGATTTTTATCTTCGGCTTCATTTTCTTGGCAGCAACAGCTAATCCTGTGATAAGTCCACCGCCGCCTATTGGTGCCAAAATTATATCTATATCCGAATTATCTTCCAAAATCTCCATTGCTATACTGCCTTGTCCAGCGATAGCTTCTATATCTGAGCAGGGATCTATAAATGTAAGCTTGTTTTTTTCCAAAGCTTCCAGTCCGAATTTATGTGCCTCGTCATAATTTTCGCCGACAGCAATAACTTCCCCACCATAGTATCTAATTTTCTCCAGTTTTGATTCGGGTATAGTTGCAGGTACATATATTTTTGCTTTTATCCCCCCTAAAAGTTTTGCAGCATAACTAACACCGGCACCATGATTACCGGATGATACTGCCATAACTCCTCTGTCCTTTTCTTCACTACTTAAGCTCATTAGCTTATTTAGTGCCCCTCTTATTTTAAAGCATTTTAATTTTTGCTGACATTCCAATTTCAAAAATATATTTGTGCTTTTACTGCTTAAATATATAGAATAATCAAGAGGAGTTTTGTAAATATATTTTTTAATATTATTTCTTGCGAAATAAATATCATCATAAGTAACTATATCCTTTTCCATAACATCATTCCTCGTCTTTTTACTTAAATGTTTTCAAATAGCCAAAAAACTAAGCTAATATTTCTCATAATGCACTCTGTCTTTAAATAAGCTATTTATATCATGAGGAGGTTTTTTTTCATCAGGATATCCTATTGCTATTATGCACTCTATTTTAACGCCTTCCGGTACATCCAAAATATCTTTTACATAATCTTCAGTACTGGTACTTTCATTATGCATCCTATTTCTTACATGTATCCAACAGGTACCTAGGCCAAGGGAATGAGCTGTTAATTGAATTATTATTGCGGAAATCGCAGAATCTTCTACCCATATATCCCTCAATTCTCCACCTGCAGCTACTACAATAGCTAATGGTGCGCCTTCTAAAAACTGTGAACCATTAATTCTGCAATTGGATAATTTTCTAAGCTTTTCTTCATCTTCAACAACGATAAATTCCCAAGGTCTCCCATTACTTGCTGTTGGTGCAGTTAATACTCCCTTTAAAATCTCTTCAATCTTTTCCTTCTCAACTTTACGATTCGTGTATTTTCTTATACTTCTTCTTGTTTTTAATAATTCCAGCATTTCAAAAATCCGCCTTTCTCTTATATAAGTTTTTTAAGTATTATAAAACTAAATATTTATCTTTTCCTTTTCCAATACCTTTATTAATAATTTAATTGAGTTTATCACGTCTGAAATATACACCATCTCTGAGGGGGAGTGTACATATCTACAGGGTATGGAGATAACCCCGGAGGGTATCCCTGACCGACTTAAATGAATAGCTCCTGAATCTGTGCCGCCTGCATCCAAAATTTCATATTGAAATGGTATTTCATTATCTACCGCTACTTCCGTAATTAAATCTTTTACCTTTGGGCTGACAATGATACTTCTATCTTTCACCTTGATAGCAGCACCTTTACCTAACCCTACATCCATGACCTCCGCTTTAGGTGTATCGCCGGTCAATGTTACATCTATAGCTATGCCCAAATCAGGGTTTATTCCATAAGCAGCTGTCTTAGCACCTCTAAGTCCTACTTCCTCCTGTACTGTGAAAACAAAGTATATTTCATTTGGGGTGTCTTTAAGTTTTTTTAAAGCCTCTATAGCTACAAAACAGCCAATCCTATCATCCAAGGTTTTTGATATTATACATTCATTTTGATAAATAAAAGGAGAATAAAAAGATGCAACATCGCCTACATTAATCTTTTTTATTACTTCTTCTTTAGACGGCAATCCTACATCTATGAACATTTTGTTTAGCTTTAAATCCTTTATATCATCTAATTTCTCCATACCTATGACACCTATGGTTTCATCATCAAATATAACTTTCTGCCCTAAAGACATAAAAGGTGATACGCCGCCTATATTTGTAAAGCGGAGAAATCCATCATCATCTACGTTAGTAACCATGATTCCAATTTCATCCATATGTGAGGCTACCATGATTCTCTTGCCTTTACCTTTTTTTATTGCAATAAGATTGCCCAAGGCATCTACCTTGATTTCATCAGCAAATTCTTGAATCTCTTCTTTTATTACCTTTCTTATCTTTTCTTCATTGCCTGAAGGGCCAAAGGTCATCAGCAGCTTTTTAAGTAGCTCCGCGTTGATTTTATTCACAAACATACTCCCCTTTCTTAATACCTTTTAGGAATAGCTTTGCAGTTTTTTTACAACCTTCAAAATCCTCCAAACTCATTATTGAAGAAGGTGAGTGAATATAACGACATGGAACAGATAATGCAGCACAAGGAATTCCCTCTTTAGTGAGGTGTATTTCTCCCGCATCATTTCCACCCGGAGAAGGTTGCCTATATTGTATTTTTATATTATTTTCTACTGCAGTTTCATGTATACATTGATTTAATTTTTTTGAAAATATTGTATAAGAATCCATCAAAGAAAGTGCAGGGCCTTTCCCCAGTTTTGTAATATGTGAATGTTCCGGGACTTCCGATATATCGGAGCATAAAGTACCTTCAAAAACAATTGCAAAACTCGGATCCGCATTATATGCTGCGACCTTGGCTCCTCTAAGCCCTATCTCTTCTTGAACTGTAAAAACTCCATAAATCTCTACATCGTATTCTTCTTTCAATAAATCTATCAAAACACCGCATCCGGCTCTATCGTCTAATGCCTTCGCTTTTATTAAATTCCCGCCAAATTCAATAAACTCACTGTCAAATGCTACATAGTCGCCTTTCTTCACTAGCTTTTCCGCTTCTTCTTTTGATTTTGCTCCAATATCTATATAAAGCTGCTTAATTTTTAAAGGTGTATTCCTCTCATTCTTGTCTTGCAAGTGGATAGCCTTAGCGCCTATAACCCCATGTATCCTGTCTTTACCAATCAATACTTGTTTTGATACAAGAATTCTTTCATCGATTCCACCCACTAGCGAAAACCTTATAAATCCTCCATCATCAATGGATCTCACAATCATACCTACTTCATCCATATGAGCCGCCAACATAACCCTCGGAAATCCTTCCTTGCCTTTTTTAATTGCTATAACATTTCCCAGCCTATCAGTTTTTATTTCATCAACATGCTCTCTTATTTCTTCAATAATAATATTTCTTACTTCATCTTCGTTTCCCGATACACCATTTGCCATAGTAAGTCTCTTTAATAGCATAACATCTCCTCCAAATCCACAAGATTTAAGCTGACAATGAAATTAGCCAAAATCTTACCCGCATTTTTTATATCATTTAAATCAACTACTTCAACAGATGTATGCATATATCGCAGAGGAATTGATATTAGCCCCGCTGCTACCCCGCTTTGTGTTACCTGTATAGCCCAAGCATCCGTTCCTGTTTCTCCCGGATGGATTTCTTCTTGGTAAGGCAGATTATATTCCTTTGCTATTTGCGTTAGACCTTCATACACTTTTGGATGTATATTTGCACCAAAACCCATTGCCGGTCCTTTTCCTAATTCGCTTAAATCATCATTTGTTAGTTCCGGTGTAGAAGCAAAACCTACATCTATTGCTATGCCAATATCCGGAAATATGTTATAAGTTGATGTTATGGCCCCTCTAAGCCCTACCTCCTCTTGAACTGTAGCTACAGCATATACATCGCAATCATGGTTCATTTTATTTAGTTCTTTTATGCACTCATACATGACTGCTACACCTGCTTTATCATCCAATGCTTTTGACGATATGCGATCTCCTTGCAAATCAATCATTTTTCTCCTAATAGAAATGATATCACCTACAGAGACAATTTCTTTAACCTCTTCTTTGTGTAAACCTACATCAATGAGCATATCTTCCATCTTTACTGTTTTCTTTTTCTCTTCTTCACTAAGAATATGGGGTGGTTTATTGCCGATAACACCAAATAAATCCACTTTCCCATGTACTATTACCTCCTGGGCAAGCAAAGTCCTTTGATCTATCCCACCTACATTGGTAAATTTTATAAACCCCTTTTCATCAATCTGTTTTACCATTAATCCGATTTCATCCATATGGGCAGCTAAAAATATTTTTTTCCTATCGCCTGTATTTCCTTTTTTAAGTATTATTAAATTGCCCAGTTTATCTTTAACTATATCATCGGAATAAGGCTTAAAATACTCTTCAATTACATTGGATATTTCACACTCATAGCCCGACAAACCCGGGGTTTCAACCATCTCTCGTATAAATTTTTTTAGCAAGCTTCACTCCCTCTTTTCCAAAAGATTTTATATCAGAGGCATGCCTCTGCATTGTTATGTAGAAAAATGAAAATCCTAACTATTACTAAGTTTAACATAATAGTTAGGATTTATTAACCAAAGATAATTTTTTAACAATTTTAGTATTTATATATAACAGTTTTTTTCAAATTCAAATTTTATTTGTTCATAGGAATAACCTAGAGATAATAGTACCATTAGCTTTAATCTGGCTTTATGAGAAGGTAGATAATCTCCTAGAATGACTCCCATATTTACTAAGTATTTTTCCGAACCGACAAAGCCGTAGGTCCCCATCATAAGCCTTCCCTCCGGTACTCTGGATGTAAGTATAACAGGTATGTCGTTTTCTATAGCTTTTTTAACTCCTTCTATGGATCTTTCCGGTACATGCCCTGCGCCCAGTCCCTCGTAGATAATTCCATCTACTTTATCATTAACTGAATTTAGGAGCAATCTGGAGTCACTGCCAAGATAGCTTTTTACTATATCAACTTTTATATTTTTAAAATCTCCTATGCCATAGATTTCTCTTTTATTGGGTTCTCTAAACCATAAGACTTTGCCATTGTCAATTGTTCCTACCGGTCCAAAGTCTTGGCTTTTAAAGGTGGAAACACGAGTTTTGTGTGTCTTTGTAGCTTCTTTAGCTAAAAACACCTCAGAAGCAAACACGATTAACGGGCCATATTTCCCGGCCTTTGCGTTAGCTGCAACTAATATTGAATCCACTATATTAATCTGAAAATCAGAGCTTATTGCCGATAAATTTCTTTGAGCGCCAGTAAGTACTATAGGGATGTTTAAGTCTGTTGTAAGGTCTAAAAAATAAGCAGTCTCTTCCAAGGTATCGGTACCATGTGTGATTACAATACCATCGTAGTCTTCTTCTTTTAATTTTATAATAAGCTTTCTTAACTCTACCAAATCCTCATGGCTTATATGTGCACTTGGGATATTTATAAAGTCAATATCCTGTACCGTAATGTTTCCTAAGGCCGGCAATCCGCTAAGCAACTCCATACCACCGGCCATTGGCTCCGCCAAGCCGGTTTTATTTGATTTCATGGCTATAGTTCCCCCGGTTGTAATTAACGCTATCTTTCTCAATCCTATCTCCTCCTGTGATTAATAGTACATAATAGTAGCTTCTTTAATTATAAATCAAAATGGTATGGTTATACCACCTAAAAATATAATGATAATTTAGTTGCTATATATAGTAATAGCTTTTCTTTGCATTTTCATCCAATCAAAAGTTTACCAACTATTCTTTAGATAAAAATACACCAATCAAGAATTAATGATTGGCGTACATATTGTTTTTTATAATTTCTATTTAGTCTTCATATCCCATATCTTTCATCCTTCTCCAAAGTGTTGTAGCACTTATCCCTAGTCTTTCAGCGGCTAAAGCCCTATTGCCTTTTGTTTCCTCTAAAACTTTTTTTATCATATCGAATTCGACTTTCTTCAAAACCCCTTCACTTGACATATTACTGGATTTATTTGATTGGGTCTCAATCCCAATAAAGTTTGGTGAATTGTCCGTGGCTTCAGAAATTGTATCAGCGCCAATTTCTTTGCCTTTACTTACAACTATTGATCTTTCTATTATGTTTTCCAGCTGCCTAATATTACCTGGCCAGTGATAGGCATTCAATTTGTCCAAAGCGTCAGATGCAATTTTATTTACGTATTTGTTTAATTCAACACTTTTAATTTTTATAAAATGATATACCAGTTCGGGAATATCTTCTTTCCTTTCCCTCAACGGTGGGATCTTTAACCTGAGTACATTTAATCTGTAATATAAATCTTCTCTAAATTCACCTTTTTCTACTTGCTTGCGTATGTTCCTATTAGTAGCAGCTATTATCCTAACATCAACAGGAGTAATCCTATCATCGCCTATTCTAACGACTTCTTTCTCCTGTATTACCCTTAGAAGTCTTGCTTGGAGCGTGGGTGATATTTCACTTATTTCATCTAAAAAGATTGTTCCTGAATGAGCAAGTTCAAATAAACCGATTTTTCCCCCTTTTCTTGCACCTGTAAAAGCCCCTTCAACATATCCAAAGAGCTCGCTTTCTAGTAGATTTTCCGGTAACGCCGCACAATTTACAGCAACAAAAGGTTTATCTTCTCTTTGGCTTGCATTATGTATACTTTGCGCAAATAATTCTTTTCCGGTTCCAGTCTCACCAAGAATCATTACTGTACTATCCACTTCAGCAAATTGCTTTGCCTTTTCTTTTACCTGTGATATTGACCCGCTTGCCCCTATAATATCCTTAAATCTGATTTTTGCTACATGGCCCTTTGCAAAAAGCTTCTTACGTATTTTACGCTCTGTTTTTTGTATGCTTTCCAACTCTTGAAAGGTAGCAACAACTCCCCTAACTTCTCCCTCTACTATAATAGGAACCCTATTTGTAACTATGGTAACATCACCTATATATTGTATCTCACCTAACTCCGTTTCCCCGGTTTCAAACACCGTACCTAGTCTTGTGTTTTCAATTACATCATCAACAATTTCGCCTATAACGTTTTCAGCCGATTTTTGCATTACCTTTTCTGCCACCGGATTAAAAACTGTTATGCGCTTATCTTTATCTATACTTAGTATACCGTCGTGGGCAAAATCAATTATTGACTTAAGTATCTCTGCTTTCTCTTTTTCTTTTAATTGAACTTCAAGTAAATTCTTTGCATGGTGCACCGCTTCTAAAATGCTTTCATCACCGGATTCTATAAGTACTCCGTCATAACCTAGGTAATTTGTAACATTTATCACTGCATTTCCGCCAATAAAGACCTTTATTCCTTGCTCATATAATTGCTTTACGTTTTTGCTAATTTCTATTTCATTATTTATTATCGCCGTTACTATTTTTATTGAAAATGTATTACGCATTATTTCTATAATCTTATCAAAATCTGAAATAAGATTTTTAAAGCCTATTATTCCAATATCAGTTGAATAAGTAACTGCCTTACTTATTGAGTTAATAATATCGAAACCGCTAGTTTCCAAATTTACAACGGGTACTTGCAAGTTTTGTTTAATAAGGTTTCCCGTGCCACCACGACTTATTACTATATTGGCTCCGCCTTCGACCTCTCTCTTTGCAATTTCTAATCCATCGTTTAGTGAGCCTTGATAAATATTGATTTTTTCATCAAACTTTCTGATTACCTCACTTGCTTTTTCTGCTAACTTCTTATCCGGTGCAATAAAAATTATTTTTCCACCCAAGTTTGCTCCACTCCTACATCTTTCTATAAAGTATTAGATTTTAAAATTAAGATCTAATATTCAGAAATTAAATCTTTTTAAGCACTTTTGTTCTTATATTAAGCTTAGACAATGATTTGAGATTAAATAAATCTATATCCTCTTTTAACATTCACTATATCCCTTAATATTGAAGCAGCCGCTGCAACAACGTCAGATTGTCCACCCATTATAACAAGATCTCCTAAGGTGTCAGATTGATATCTTACAGCTTTATTTTTTCCATCTACAAAGAAAAAGGGATCATCTTTTCCTATTCTTTTTAAACCAACATCAATGGTAATATCATTATTCTCTTTTAAGGCTTTCCCTATTAATTTGTATTTCATTCCTTTGCTTAAAGCATTTTGAATATCCTTGGAGGTGATATGAGTTATGCCTTTAATTGAAACATCATCTAAGGTTTTATCGCTGCCTAAAAGTACGTTAGTCAATATTAGCAACTTTATAGCCGTATCCCATCCTTCTACATCTAAATACGAATCTGTTTCTGCAATACCTGCCTTCTGTGCTTTTAATAAGGCTTGCTCATATGTAATATCTTTTTTTTCCATCTCATTGATAATATAATTCGTCGTCCCGTTTAAAACTCCTTCAATAGATAATATATCAGAACCTGCCAAATCTATAATTCCACCGTTAATTGCCGGTAAAGCACCTCCGGTTGTGCATCCAATTCCTAATTGTACACCATTGTCTCTAGCAATTTGTCTCAATGTTTTATAAGCCAATAAAATAGGACCTTTATTAGAAGTTACAACATTAATGCCATGTTCTAAAGCTTTTCTAATATAGGTCAATCCCGGCTCGCCGGTTTCCTTATTTGTAGGTGTTATTTCTATTAAGAAATCAATGTTTTTTCTCTGTAGCATTTCATTAAAATCCATTTTTTCATAGTAATCATCAATATCAATACAATGTTTCGATAATTTCAAATAATCATCTATATCTATACCATCTTTGTTGAATACTCCACCTTTTGAATTCATAATAAAAGTTACAATGAACTCTAAACCTTCTTTTTTTAGGGATATTTTTTTGTCATTTAATAATTTTAAAAATGCCCTACCAACACCACCAATACCTACTATTGCTAATTTAATCAAAATATAATCACGTCCTAACAATATCATTCTACATATTATAAATCATAATAAATACTTTTAATAGCGTATTAGTTTCTTAAACCCCCATGTCTATCTTATTACTTTTAATTTGTTTAATTGTCTCTAGCAGATCTTCGTGTTTAACCTTTTTAGGATCATAGCCAAATATTTTAAATAGATACCTAAGTATTGGCCCTAAAGCTAAAGCAGCTATTATAGTACCTATACCAAATTTTCCTCCCAATAAAAATCCAATTACAACAGCAGTTACCTCCATAATAGTTCTAATAAGACCCATATCCAAATTGCATCTCTTTGTCAATATCAGCATTAGCCCATCTTTAGGCCCAGCACCTATTTTTTCTTTTAAATATAAATACATACCTATATCCATGATCAAAATAGCAAAAATCAGCATTACAAATTGCATATAAATTGTCCTTGGTGTTGTGAATAGATGTGAATCTTTTAAAAGGTCAGTAAAAGCTCCTACAAAATACATATTAAGAATGGTCCCGATACCGGGGAAACTGCCAAGCGTCGAACAAATAACAATAATAAAAAGGCCTAGTAGTTGTGATGCTTGCCCAAAGGTCAAAGGTGTTTGCAATGAGATGCCTTGATGAAGTATTCCCCATGAATTCAAGCCCAAATTTGCATAAATCATTAGAACATTACCTAAAGAAATAATAAAAAGTCCAGTTATTATTTTAAAAACTTTCCCTGTAAGTGTTTTCAGATACAATGAATTCTCCATCTTTTTCCTCCGCGCATTTCAATAAAATAAATAGCAATTATTTCTCAGTGTCTCGTGCTGTTTTTTAAAAGTTCTTCCACTTCATCATTGGATAATTCATAATGGTAAAAATCACTATAGAATTTTTTTATTTCTTCATCCATATTATATTTAAATATTTCAGGATATATCAAGTTTCCCATCCACTTCAAACCCAAAATCCTATTTACTGAAGGTGGCCTATCAAACCAATTAAAGGGTTTATTGGGTATTTCATAAACTTCTCTATTTCTAACTGCCTTTATATCCTTCCAGGCTTGTTCTTTAAAAATTTGTGAATAAAATCCTCCTCTTTCATCATCCCAGGAAATTATTAAATCGGGATTCCAAGTCAGCAGCTGTTCTATAGATACTTCAGATTTTCCTTTTCCTCCTTTTAGAGTAACTTTTGCTACATTATTTCCACCTACCATGTCTATCAACTCTGCATGCCATGCACCAGATGGTTCAGTTTGTAAACCGATAGGCCCTTCCGCATAATATACTTTTACTTTTTTATCATCTTTTATGCCCGCTGCGTTTACTTTCGTATAATTCATAGTCTCTCTACAGTAGTTTGCTAAATATTCGGCTTTCTTTTCATTATTTAGTATTTTACCGAGGAAGCGATAAGCGCTGTCTAATTTATTTATATCTACATCTAACATAAAAACTGATTTGCCTAATTTCTTTTCCATTTGTTCAGCCTTAGAAATAGAAGTATCATCAATACTAGTCATCATTATTACAATGTCTGGGGCTAGCCTCAAGACTTCCTCTACATTTATAGATTCCATATTAACTCCACCAAGATTTGGTAAGTTATGATATTTTTTAGATATGAATCTTTTTTCTCCTTCTCTCAATTCGTAATTCCAGCCTATCATTTTATCGGGATCCATAGTATATAAAAGGATAGTACCTTCGGGCCCTGCTGAAAACACTTTTTTCACTTCATTAGGTATAGTTACTGTTCTACCTGCCATATCGGTTAAGCTTATTTGATTACTCATGTTAACGTTTTTTCCTGTATCTTTCTGTGCACACCCTACTGCAAAAGAAAATAATATTAAGAGAACAATTAGTATTGAAAAAACCTTCTTTATCATTCTATCTCTCCTTTTTTTGATGATTATTTATAATTTAAGTAAACTCTTTGCTCAAATTGCGCGGTATTTGTAATATTATATAATTGTATCTATATTAAAACACTGGTAAACAAACCTTTCTGCTAATATCACTTAAACCTAAACTGATAACTTTTAAATCTATGTCATATAAATCTCTAAGATACGTTTCCGTTAAGTTTTCATTTGGGTTTTCTATTTCAGTCACATTACCATCCTTTATTAATAAAGCCTTTGTGCCGTATAAAAAAGCTTGATCAGGAAAATGTGTAGCCATTATAATGGTCATACTCATATCTATGCATTTTTTTAAATGATTTAACATTATCGTTTGGTTGGCAAAATCCAAATTATTTGTAGGCTCATCCATTACTATTATTCTAGCTTGTTGAACCAAAATTTGTGCAATTTTCACTAATTGTCTTTCACCACCAGACAATCTGGAATATATTTTGTCTTTCAGATGTGTTATTTTTAACTTTTCAATAGCCTCCATGGCTATATCCCTATCTTCTTTGGAAGGAGAAGACCCTAAACCTAAGTATGAAGTCCTCCCCATTAAAACTATATCTAATACTTTATATTGAAACATAGAACTAAAAACTTGAGGTATATAGCTTATTATTTTTGCCCTGTCTTTCCATATTAAATTTCTGGTATCTTCATTGTTTATAAAAATATCACCTTTATAAGGTATTAGCAAACCAACTATCGTTTTTATCAAAGTAGACTTCCCTACACCATTTGAACCTAATAAACAGACCATATCTCCTTCTTTTGCCGTAAAAGAAACGTTTTCCAAAATTACCTTTCCATTATAACCACAGTCCAGGCCCTTAACTTCTAACATATATTTCAACCCCTTCTGCTTTTAAGTAATAAAAATATAAAAAACGGTGACCCTATTAAAGATGTCAGTATGCCCAATGGTATCTCAACCTCTACTAAACTACGTACAAAGCTATCTATTATCAATAAATATGCGCTCCCTAGTAGTGCAGTTGTTGGTAGTAAAACTTTGTAATTTGGACCAACAATCATCCTACTTAGATGAGGTATGACAAGGCCTATCCAGCCAATTACTCCGCTGATAGACACTGAAGCCGCGGTCATTAACGTTGAGCAAATGATTACTATATTACCTAGAACAAAAGTATCCAGTCCCATAGTCTTCGCTTCTTCTTCATTTAAGGAAAGAACATTCAGCCTCCACCTTAATATGTACAAAGGTATCATGCCTAATCCAATAGGCATAAGTATGAATTTTATATCTTGTAATGTAATACTTGAAAGGCTACCCATGAGCCAAAATGTTATTGTTGGTAGTTTATCATTGGTATCCGCTAGATATTTTATCAAAGATGTAAGAGATGAAAATGTCGATCCGACTAAAACACCTATGATTACTAAACCTATTGTAATATTTTCCTTTACTTTCAAGCTAACAAAATATGTTAAAGCCACGCCAACTAATCCAAATATAAAAGCAAAAATCTGTATCTTAACCATATTAAATGATAAAAATATAGCCAGTGATGCACCAAAAGCAGAACCTGCCGAAACCCCTAATATATCCGGAGAAACTAAAGTGTTTTTAAACATTCCCTGATAAACCACTCCGGCAGTTGAAAGAGATGCTCCAATAAGTATAGCAGCTATTATTCGAGGAAGCCTAATTTGAAATATAACAGTGTTCACTACTTCTGGCCAAGTTACTTGTATTGGTAAAATTTTTGAGAATAGAACCTTCACTAATAAAGCAATAGAAATTGGATATCTTCCAATACCAAAAGATATTAAAAAAATAACTAATAGCAGAATTATTAGAATATATAAAACGCAATTCTTCAAATGAGAACCCCCTTCAACGTTGTTTTTTCATTAGGATAACGCTCTCAAAAAAAATCAAAATCCTTCAAAGTATTTTCTATACAGCACATCCAATATATATATAGCCTCTTTATAGAAATCTCTATAAGCTTTTATTAAATATTCTGCTACCGGGGTTAAGTTGGAGCCACCGCCACCGGTTCCTCCTATCTGTGTGTCTATTAGTAAACATCCAAGTGCTTTTTCAGATCTATTTATCATAGACCAGGCTTTACTATAAGACATATTCAATTCCTTTGCGGCTTTACTTAAACTCCCTAGCTTTCTTACAGTTTCTAAGAGTAAGCAAGGACCGTTACCAAATATCTTTTCTCCTTCTTTAGTCAGTCTAAATTTACTTTCTAATTCCATGTCATCACCTCAAAATATAAATTAACTAAAAATATTAAGCTAATATAGATACAAGTGCTAAAATCTAATCTAATTTTGTAGCCATGTTCGATAGATGACTTACTTCTTTATCATACTTTAATGCCTGAATTTGAGCCATGATTGATAAAGCAATCTCTTCCGGGCTCTCTCCTCCTAGGTCTACACCTATAGGTGTATAAACCTTAGATAATTCTTCTTTTGAAAAACCCTTTTCCAAAAGGTTTTTAAAACAAGTCTTTATTTTATTGATACTGCCTATCATACCTATATATTTAGCTTTACCCCCTAATACTACTTCTAAAACATCCTGATCAAATGCATGTCCATGAGTAACTATTATGATCAATGTATTATCATCAACATCTAATTCTTTTATATTTTTAGCTATATTGCCATGTATTAATTCTTCTATATCCGGGAATATTTCTTTATTCAATCTTTCTTTTCTATTATCTAAAACCGTTACGGCGTAACCTAATAAAAAGGCCATTTTTGATAGTTTTTCCGCAATATGTCCTGCCCCTGCTATGATAAGCTTTTCCCTTGGATAAAATACCTTAATAAACAAACTAATGTCACCACCACATGTCATTGGTAATGCATTAAAAACTACAGCGGAATCATCTAATTTATAGTTCACAGATAATGACTTTCGTCTTTTTATACAGTTTACTGCTTCCTTTTTTAATTCTGATTCTAAAATCCCGCCGCCAACTGTTCCAATCAGCAGATTTCCTGAGCTATCTACTAACATAACACTGCCTATTCCTCTAGGTGTGGAACCTTTAACATCAGTTATTGTTACCATGGCCACTGCTTCATTTTTTTTCAGGCGGTTATTTAGTTCTTCCAAAACTTTTATATCCTCTACCATTTGTTTCCTCCCATTTATTTATAGTATTTTGATAACAATTTAATCTAAAAAATCTAATCCTCTAAAGTCTTGAACTTAAGTATCTAATTCCCTCCAAAACACCGCCTCCTATTGCCCTAGCTTTGTCAGAAATAGTAAATGCATATTCTTTTATTCCTCTGGGATCAATATCGCCAATTTTTAACCCTTTATATACAGTAAGCCCTTCTTTTATCATACCTCTTAAAATCCCTGTAATCTGTGCAGTAACTTCTATATTGCCTACCTCACATACCTTTTCTCCTTCTTTTATATAATCACCAATTTCAAAAAAAACTTTTACAACTCCGTCAGCAGGTGACCTAAGTACCCTTTCATTCCTGTAACCATTTGTTTCACTAGGTATTCCTGTATCTTCTTCAGCTTTACCTTCATAAATAACCTTGCCTAAATGATGCCCTCTTTTACTCTCTATAACCAAGTCTACATCACAACCTGCTTCAAAACCAGGCCCTATTCCTATAGTTATAGGCGCCATCTCTCTATGCGTGCCTAAATTCACTTTTGCTAAAATAGAATCCACAACAGCTAGAGGTTTAAACCCTTCTATGGCAACTCCTTTTTCATCTATATATATGGGAATACTTCCTTCCTCAATAATCTTACTTATTTCATGAATTTCTGTAGCCAATACCCCATTGATGCCTTCTATATTTACCCTTTTATTATAAATCGCTTCGCTAAAAGAAACCTTTCTTCTGATAGACGTTGGCTTTGCAATTTCTAAGACAATTATCTTATAACCGGATTTATATAACCTGTACACAACTCCGGAAGCTATATCTCCACCGCCTCTCACAATTACTAAATCCACATTACTTACCTCCTGAATAGCTGCTTTGCTTTACCATTCCCCCCACATAAACAAGTTCTTTACAGATATTTTATGCTATTTAAATCATTAGGGGTATTTATATCTAATCCTAATAATTCATTGTCAATACTAACTCTTACTACTGCAGAGGCAATATTCTTTATTATTTCCCTACCGCCCTTATCACCCTCTATTTTTAAAAGCTCTTTTCTGAATCTAGAGGGGAAAATTGTAGGTGTACCATTTCTACCATTGTAATTAGGTACTACAATACTAAATTGATTTTTTCTATATACATTAATCAGATTATTTATTAATTCTTTGTTAATAAAAGGCTGATCCCCCATTATAAACATATATGCTTCAGCATCTTTAGCTTCACTTACTCCTAATTTCAATGAAGTGCTTTGTCCTAAGTGGGCATTAGAATTGTATATTGTTTTAATGCCGAATTTTTTTCCAATTTTTTTCACCTTATCATTCCTATAAACAAGTATAACGTCATCTAAATTAGCACTCTTGCTTACTTGGATGATTCTCTCTATCATGACCTTCCCATTTACCTCCAACAGTAATTTGTTTTGCTTCATTCTTCGCGAATATCCGGAAGCAAGTATAATACCGATTATCATTTCAAATCCCCTTAGCAAAATTTCTACTTTTAATATCTGCAATAACTATATTATTTTTAAAACCCCGTTCTTGTAATATAGTCTTTATTGTTGTTGCTTTTGATAGTATTCTACTGTTATCACATTTATTCAATATTAAAATTTTTTCGCCCTTTGAATTTTTAAACGTGCCATTTCCGTGTAATACTAATTTAACTATAGATTGTTCGTCAATTATGTCGCAATAACCTTTGCCTGTTATTTTGATAAATAGTTCAGGTCTATGCACAAATTCTTTGATACGTTTCCCCAAACAATCAAGGCCTATCATACCTATAGTTATAGTTGTTTTTCTTGTAACGACTGGTTCATAGTCAGCAGGCGCTTTTATTGACATTTCCTTAGCTCCATCTGCCTCAATCAGAACATGATCATATATTCTATTATTTATTGTCTTTTCTAATTTAAGAATATTTAAACCCCTTAGTTTCCCATTTTCTATGCCTTCTCCAAGTACAGATATCGTACCACCTTTAGGAAGGAATTTTTTTTCAATGTTTTTAAAGAATAAATAATCATATTGTTCACTATCAGGGATATACATTGCGGTGGTTGTTGAAATTAATACTTTTTTATTTAAGGATTTTAATTCCTGTGCTAGTTTGAATATAGTAGTAGTTTTTCCACCCCCACCTACAAAAGACAATGTATTCATTTTACCGATATTCAATTCTAAAGCCTTGTATAAATGCAATTTAATCACCAAACAATTAAATTCAAATAAACTGATTATAACCTGTTCATGAAATACTTTTGATTTCAGATTATATCGAACTTGATTGTATACTCTATTAATATTTACATCAAGAATAAGAGAAAACAATTTTTAAATTTCGTTTTCTCTTATTTTCTAAATAAAACCCCACTTACTTTTTGATTCGGTTTAGTGACCTGCTCAATGATCTTTCCACCAATACCGGAATCACGGAACGACGGTATTCTTCTGTTGCTCTGAAGCTTGTTCTTGGATTAGCTTCTTGTGCCGCTAACTTGCCGGCTTTTACAAAAATCTCTTTTTCAGCCGACTGCCCAACTAGTGTCTGTTCTGCCTTATAGCATCTTATAGGTGTTGGAGCTGAACTGGCAAGTGCAATTCTAGCATCTAAGCAAATACCGGTTTTTTTATCCACTTGAATATATGAAGCAGCTCCAACAACAGGAATCTCCATGGCTTTACGTCTTCCTAATTTCTCATAAGCACTATTGGAGTTTTTAGGTAGCTTCGGTATAAATATACTTTTTAATATCTGATTATTTTTTAAAATATTTTCCCCGGGTCCGGTAAAAAATTCTTCTATACATATACTTTCCTCACGATCTCCTACTATATTCAACTTAGCACCCAAAATCAACAATGGTGCTGCCGAATCCGCAGAAGGTAAAGAGCTACAAACATTACCTCCTATGGTACCCACATTTCTAACTTGAACAGAGCCTACCTGTGAAACACCATCATATAAAGCAGCATATTCTTTTTGTATCGTAGGTGATTTTTCCAATATTCTATGTGTCACTAAGGCTCCAATATCCAAACCTTCTTCCTTCTCCTCGAGAATGCCCAATTCTTTATTTAAAGCTTTAAGAGAAATAAGATAATCCGGAGGTGTCTTCCCTGATCTTATTTGCACAATAACATCTGTGCCTCCTGCAATTAATCTAAATGATCCCTTACAAGATTTCATCATGGACAATGCTTCCTCTAAAGTTTTCGGCTGAAGGTATTCAAATGTTTTCAACATAACTTTATCTCCTTTCAAAGACATTATTTAGCCTTTTGCAGTACTTTTGCCGATTTCTTTATAGCTTTAATTATCCGTACATAACCAGTACATCTGCATAGATTTCCCGCTATTCCCTTCTTTATCTCTTCTTCAGTAGGATCTTCATTTTCATCTAACAAAGCTTTAGCTGAAAGTATTGTTCCGGGTATGCAAAATCCGCACTGTACAGCACCTTCTTCGACAAAGGCTTGTTGAATAGGATGAAGCTCTCCATCAATTGATAATCCCTCTATAGTTGTTATCTCTTTTCCATCCGCTTCTACAGCTAAATAGATACAAGATTTAACCGCTAATCCGTCTATAATAACAGTACAAGCACCGCAATCGCCGGTTCCACAGCCTTCTTTTGTACCCATAAGACCCATTTCATCTCTGATAAAGGATAAAAGCGTGATATTTTGGTCAACTTCGGCGTCAACTTTCGTTCCATTAATTGTTAGCGAAATACTTTTTTTCATGTTAACACCCCTCTAATTTTTCCTTATTTTCTTCTATCGCAGCTAAAATCTTTTCTTGTGTTAACGGAAGATGGTTAAGCCCTATATTTAGTGCATCTAAAATAGCGTTTCGAATAGCCGGTCCTGTCGGAGCCAATGCCGGTTCTCCAACGCCTTTTGCTCCATAAGGCCCATCTTTTTGTTGAGATTCGATTAATATGCTTTCAATCTCGACAGAATCCATTGCTGTAGGTATTTTATAATCATGGAAATTCGGATTAACCGTAATTCCCTTATCATTTAATTTGATCTCTTCATATAATGTATTGCCGATGCCTTGAAGCGCTGCTCCTTCCAATTGTTGACGACAGTTCATAGGATTAATGGCACTTCCCATATCATGTGCTGCAACTAACTTTAAGACATTAATCTCTCCAGTTTCAATGTCAATCTCTACTTCGGCAGCTTGGGTTCCATACATCCAAAAAGGAGTGATTTTCGTTGACTGACCTGTTTCTGAATCTTCAGGAACACTATCCGGTCGGTATAAACCCCTTCCTATTAATGTACCGTTAAGCCCATAATACTTCGATACAATCTCTTTTATAGTATAACTTTTTTCAGGCTGACTACTAACCTTTATCTTTCCAAATTCAAAAGTAAGCTCATCCTTATCCACACCTATATATTCTGCAGCTATAATCATTAACTGTTCCTTAATATCTCTTGCAGCTAATAATACGGCATTTCCCATTGAAAATGTGGATCTACTTGCCGTTGTTGTAGTATCGTAGGGCGTGTAATCAGTATCAGTACCACTTACATATATTTCTTCATAGGGCAATCCTAATTCTTCTGCTATTATTTGTGCCATTACTGTTGTAGCACCCTGACCCTGCTCTGTAGTAGAAGTCAGTAAAGTAGCAGTGCCATCTTCGCTCAGTTTTATTATAGCCGAAGATACAGAAGGTGCTAAAGTCGCTTTGTGAACACATGCCATGCCACGACCCATAAGCTTTGATCCGGATTTTCTTTTAATTTCTTTTCTGTTTACTGCCTCCCATGCCGCATCTAAACATTGCTCCAAACCGGTACCTTCTACTATTTGGCCTGTAGCCCCTTCATCACCATAATGTAAAATATTCTTTTTGCGCAAATCATAGGGATCTATATCCATTTCTCTTGCTATATCATCCATATGTGATTCAACTGCCCAAGTAGCTTCCTGCACTCCATATCCACGGAATGCACCGGCTATATTCTTGTTCGTATATACACAATATGCATCTATTTTTACATTTGGTATTCTATATGGACCGGCCGCAGTATGACCGGAATTTCTCGCAATCACAGGTCCACATTCGGCATAAGCTCCTGTGTCCCAAACTGTTTCTATTTTCCGTGCAACAATAGTTCCGTCTTTCATCAAACCCGTCTTTATTTTGAAATGGCCGGGACCTCTAACTATCAAATTAAACACTTCTTCTCTCGTTAAAGCTAACCTCACAGGAGCACTGCAAGCCAATGATAAAGCCGCCACATGAGGTTCTATTTTACTATAAGCTTTCCCACCAAAACTTCCACCGACATTATTAACTATCATTCTAATTTTTCCCATGGGAATATTAAAAGCAGACGATAATTCTTTACGAATAACAAAAGGATTACAAGCGGTGGACCAAATTGTTATTCGCTTAGTTACATTATCTGCATCTGCCACAGCAACGATAGGCTCTATAAATGCGTGCTGAATCATTTGTGATGAAAATTCACCTTCAAATATATAATCTGATTTTTCAAATGCATCATCAACATTACCTTTTCTCAATTTGTAATGGGAACAAATATTTGTCTCTGCTTCGGGATAAGTGATTTTATTATGCTGATACGAACCTAAATCAGCGTGTAACAAAGAACTATCAGCCTTCATAGCTTCAAAAGGATCTAATATAGGTTCTTTTTCTTCGTATTCAATTTTTATTAAATTTAGAGCTTCTTCTGCTATAACTTCAGAATCAGCCACAATACCAACTATAGGTTCGCCTTGATACCTTACTACATCCTGTGCAAAAATAGGTCTGTCTTTAATAACAGAACCATAAGTATAAGGTACATCTTTTCCGGTTATAACAGCCCTAACGCCTAATAATGATTTAGCTAATGAAGTATCAATATTAATAATGCGTGCCGAAGCATAAGGGCTAAAAAGTATTTTTCCATGCAACATATGGGGAATGACAACGTCAGGTGCGTATTTCGCCCTTCCTGTCACTTTATCTATAACATCATTTCGGGCAACCGATCGTCCAACAACTCTATAAGCCAATATTTTCAACCCCTTTTTTGATTAATGATAACAAATATCAGCATCCTATATACAAAAGGGAGCACTTTTTATAGTGTCAACCCTTTTGTATAAGAAATGCTTATTAGAATGAGCTTATTATATTTTTATTTATAAGTGTATCCTTTTTCTTCAAAGTATTTGATTGCTCCCGGATGATATGGAATAGTAAGATTTTTTAAGTTATCCGGGGAAATAAATACTCTTAAGTCAACTCTAGTTTTAAATTAAGTGTTATATTTGAATTATTGATGCCTAATGATATATCGTTATACTAACTTAGTATAATATATAGGTAGTTACATATTTCTAATGCATCATATTAGGTAAAAACAAACTTAGTTCTGGAACAAAAATAATTAGCAATAAAACCAAAACCATAACTGCTAAAAATGGCATAGATGTTTTTATAACATCTTCAACAGGGACCTTTAACAAACCAGATGAAACATATAGTGACATTCCATATGGAGGTGTCACGGTGGATATTTGCATACATATAATGCTAATCACATTGAAATGCATTAAGTTTATATCTAAATTTTTTAAAGCAGGTAATAAAACTGGTACCACCAAAAATAATATAGGCATTGGATCCAAGAAACACCCAAGTATTAAAAATAATGCCGATGAAGCTAGAAGAAATTCAATACGGCCAAATCCTTGTTCTATTACAATCTCACTTATTCGTTGAGGAATTCTAGCATAAGTCAAAGACTGGGCAAATATCATAGCACCTGAAATAACAATAAAAACCATTCCGTGAGATCTAGTAGCCCCTATAAAAGTCTTTTTAGTTACTTTCCAGTCCATCGTTCTATATACAAAAACACTAATAAAGATACCATAAACTACAGCCATTGCCCCAGCCTCTGTTGGCGTAAAGAAGCCAGTATATATACCTCCAAGAACGATGATGGGCATAATTAAAGCAGGAAACCCTTTCCATAAAGTCGTAAATCTATTTTTCCAACTAAATATTTCATTATTTTCATCAATTTTTAAAGGATTTTTAATAATAGCCCAAATCCCAATTGCCAACCCACAAATGATACCTGGTATTATTCCTGAGATAAAAAGGGTACCTACGTTTTCTTGAACTATTGAGCCATATACAATCATATAGCAACTAGGGGGAATTAGCTGACCTAAAGTTGAACTGCAAGCCAGCATGCCTGCTATAAACTTGCGTGAATATCCTGCTTTTTCCATTGGAGGCGTACATATGTCAGCCACACCTGCCAAAGTAGCAGAGTTTGAACCAGTAATAGCTGCATACACCATACACATAACAACAGCAGAAAATGCTAATCCCCCTTTAATTCGCCCAAACCAAGCATTTATAGCGTCATAAATATATTTAGCAGGGCCGCAGTGAGCCATGATAGCACCTCCAAGTAGAAAAAAGGGGATTGCCATCAGAGTGAAACTATCTACACTGCTAAAAAATTGCATTGCAACTGTCAAAACAGAAGAATGAGTAAAAAATAGAAGTAAAAAGGTCCCTCCAGTCATTAAAGCCAACCAAATTGGTACGCCAATCATAAATAACGAAAACATGATTAAGCATCCTACAACCAACATATTCATATCTCCCCCTTTATCCTACCAACAATTAACTGAATAAAGTGAATAGAAGAAAAAATGAAAATACATGCTACACCCATTATCAGTATTCCATTAGGAAACTTGGTTGTAAAATTAAGGGAGGGAGTCATAGCAAATTTGAATTTTATGAAAACCTTAATGCTCCATATAACTAGGAAGAAACTTACAATCATTGATAATGTAGAAATAAATAACTTGTGCAGCCATAAATGTGTTTTCTTTTTTAACTTAGCTGAAAGTATATCTAATTTTATATGCCCTCCGTCCATCATCATCGGGGCGCTAATACAAAGTGCCGCACCAATCAAAAGATAACGTGTAGTTTCCTCTGCCCAGTCATGAGATATCTTAAAAATGACTCTAGATAAAGTCTCTTCTACAGTAATTGCAGTAGCTATTGTCAAAGCTATTACAGAAAAGCCAGTAATTATGCGAGTTAGAATGACTATTACTTTTTTCATTTCAGCACCTCCTCCGAAAATAGCGAGGGTGTTGTTCATAAAAACTCCCTCGCTTTCATCCTATTTAATTGCCTAGAGAATAAAACTCATTAGATAAACGTAATGTTTCTTTTACCATAATATCAGCATCTTCGCCAACTGCTTCTTTGAATTTTTTAATGCCCTGTTGTTGTAAATCATTCATCCATTCCTTGACATCGGGGGCATCCAAATCTAATGTAATTACCTTTACATTAAATGGTTCCTCTTGGCATTCTTTTAAAGACTTTAAATCATAAATAGCTCCTTCTTCCCAAGCATATCTTTTCACTTCTGGCATAACTTCATTAATCATAATATCTTTTAAATCCTCTGGCAGTTTGTTCCACCATTCCAAATTAACCATAATTGGATGTGAATAGCCAGTCCAATATGGCAATGTTAAATATTTTGTATGCCATCTCATATCATGGAAATGAGCAATATGAGTAGTATTTCCTTCAATAACACCTTGGGTTAAAGCAACTGATACTTCCGGGCTTGCAATTGTGATTGGTGAACATCCTAATGATTCTAAAAACATATTGCCCATCATTCCACCAGATGTTCTTATTTTTAATCCATTTGCATCTGTGAGATTTTCCATTGGTCTCACATTATTTGCTAATATAAAAAAACCAAAACAAGATGCCATATTACCTAACCTATAATACCCTAATTTAGCCTGTCTTTCCCTTAAAACACCCTCTATTTTATCATTTTCACTCATAGCTAGTTCCATAGCACCATCACCTGGGGCAGACTTAACCAAGAAAGGTATCTGGTAAATAGCTTCTGCTGGATCAATTGTTTCAACAACACCACCTAGATTATAAGATGCTTCTATATCACCTGCGATAACAAGTCTTAACTCCTGATCAAGTGAACCAACTTGCGCATTAGGATATAATTCAACTTTAATTCTATCATTAGTATATTCTTCAACAATTTTTTTAAAATATAAAGCATTTCTTCCATGATTCGTTTCGTTAGGAAATGCATGCGATAATCGCATAACAATTTGTTTTTCTTCCTTTTCAAGATTCGACACATCACTTTGTTTTTGTTTTGGAGAAGTACAACCAGATAACATAACAATAAGATGAATCATAATTATTAGAACTATACAAATACTTCTCACAACTTTTTTCTTTTTAAACATTTTTAACCCCCATTTCAAATTTTTAAAAATAGTTTTTGTGATTTTAATTATATTTTCGACATACACCCCCTTCAATGTATAAATTTGATAGCCTTATTTCATCAATACGTGCTTAAAAAAACATCGTATGCCTGATCTAAATTCATCATTCTTGGGTTGTAACGAAGCAAACGTTCATAGTTTTCTAAGGTATATTCTGCCATTTTAGGCAATTCACTTTTAGCTATATTATAGCTACTTATTTTAGTCCCAATTCCCATGCTATTTATCATGTCTTCCACAATATCACCTACTTTTGCAGCTGCATCAGATACAGGTAGGTTTTTAATGTTTCCTCCCAATGCTAAAGCAATGTTGCTAAACTTTTCCTGATTAGCTATGTAGTTATATCTCATTACGGCAGGCATAATAATAGCATTAGATCGGCCATGAGAAAAGCCAAAATACCTTGTAAAGGAATAGGCTAATGCATGTATCGCACCCAAACTAGAAGCACCATAAGACATATTAGCTAGCATAGAAGCTTCAGACATACCAATACGTGCATCTATATCATTACCATTAGCATATGCTCTTAAAAGAAATTTTCCTATTAGCTTTATTGCTTCTAATCCCACCATATTTGAATACGTATTTGCTTTTACTGATACATATCCTTCAATTGCGTGGCTTAAAGCATCGGCACCAGTCTCTGCTGTTACGTTAGGTGGCATTGAAATCGTCATCAAAGGATCTATTAATGTAACATCAGCAAGAAGATATTTGCTTGCAATAGTTTGTTTAAAATTATTTTCATCAGTAAGTACAACATACATACCCACTTCACTCCCTGTCCCTGCTGTTGTGGGTATTAATATTTTTGGAATTGAAGGTTCGGGCACTTTGTTAATACCGTAGTAATTCTTGATATCATTTTTATTACCCAAACATACAGCTGTGGCTTTAGCAACATCTATAACACTACCACCACCTACACCTATGATAATATCAGAATTGGATTTTCTAGCGTATTTTACACATTTATCAACAGTACTTACAGAAGGCTCAGGTTCAATATCATAAAAAATTTCAAATTCAAACTTCTTAGAAATAATATCTGTGATTATTTCTACTAATCCAGCCTTACGTATACCTGAATCACTTATAACAAGCACTCTTTTTCCCTTTAAAAACTTTATGTCTTCACAGAGCCTATTTATAACATTGCACCCCATATAAATCTGACAAGGGCTCGTTATCAAGGAAATACTCTCCATTTAATCAACTCCTAAATAATTTTAAATTTTTTGTATCAATACTAAAACTTGAACCAGTAGGTGGAAGTGGTTCTGTGTAAAAAAACTCTGGAAGATTATTATTTATTATTCCTGCTTTCTGGTTAAAATCAAATTCTAGATTTAAAATTTCCTTTCCTAGGTTAATCACGTCCTCTTTTGTATGGTTAACTCCGATAAAAGCAGATATTAGCTTCCCAATCTTATGCATTGTTTCATCAGAAGGTCCTATGAGAATACATAGGCCCATTACATCAAAAACTGTTGTCATAACCTGTAGGTCTTCAGAAATTTCAACCTGATACATATCTCCAATATTACCTAATTTATCTTGTGTTTCCTCACGATATCCAACTCTACCTGGCAAACAATTTCCTGCTGTATGGTCACCCCCCATTGGTGAAGTCGCATAAGTTACACCAGTACCTTTTAAGGCTCTAGGATCATAAGCTGCAATGCATTGTCCTTTAACCGTAGGTATCCTTTCAACCCCAAATGTTTTACCACTTATTTCTGTGCCTTGTCCTAACAAGCGCCCAAGTATAGTTCCATGCCGAATCTGGGCAAGTAAATTAAAAACATTTGAAGCATTTCCAAAATTAATAATTCCTGCTTCCATCGCCACACCAAGCGTCCCACCTAATTCAATAGTGTCCATTCCAAAGTCATCACAAAATCTATCAATTTGAGCAATTACGTCTAAATCAGAGATACCGAGATTAGATCCCATTAAAGCAATAGTTTCAAATTCCAAACTTGATGTAATATTCTTACCTGTTTCATCCACATAAATATTTGAACAACGAATTGGGCAACCTTTATGACAACCGTGAGTTGGATGGCCGCCCCGTTTTTTAATCAAAGTTGCTAAACTCTCCCCACAAATTTTATCGGCATTTTCAAATGAACCGCTTGTATAATTACGAGTGGCCAACCCCCCTAGATTATTAATTAAATTGACAAGAACAGCAGTTCCATAATCCGTAAGGGCTTTTTTCGTTTTAATTAACTCTTTAGTCCAATCAAAATTAATCATTTTAAAACTATTTTTGTCTATTGGTTCTATTGATTTTCCATCTCCTTCAATAATAATTGCCTTTAATCCTCTTGACACCATTACATTTCCTAATCCGCCTCTCGCGCATTGTCTTGCTGGTATACCTTCCGCATCCGTTAAGGCAATCGTGGAGTTAGGATAACCCATTTCTGCAGCAGGGCCAGCAATAATAACACTAACATCTTTCCCATACTTCTTTAATATGATTTCACATGCCTCATAATTATCTTTACCCAAGATATCCGGTTCTCTTATTAATTCTGCTTTGCTTGAACCTACCCTTAGAACATACATCTCTTTATTTTTAGTTTTTCCCTCAATTATGATGGCTTTAATCCCCAATCTTCCTAACCTTTGTGCTGCTGTTCCACCAGCATTACTCTCTTTTATACCACCTGTTAATGGGCTTTTTGCACCTATAGAAAGCCTACATGAACATGGAACTTTACTTCCTGAAAATAAACCCGGAGCAATTATAATTTTATTATATAATCCTAGTGGTTCACAATCTGGTGGTACCTCTTCATGAATGAGTTTACTAGTAATACCTCTGCCACCAAGTGCAATATATTCTTTTGGTGCACAGACATAACTAGTCTTCTTTTCTGTCATATTAATTCTTAAAAAAAATGACATGAGCTTTAATCCTCTCCTTTTTTAACTCTCACGGTAATTCCTTTTCAGCCCATAGTTTTATACCATTTTAAATCTTATCACTTCGGAAAAGTTAGTTTTCTTTTTTTAACATTTTGCCCTAAAGGATACTGATAATCGGGAGCAGGCCAATTATGGCGTTTTCGTTCCATAAGCCGATACATACCAGCATGCTTTTTTGATTCCCAACCCATACCACTGCACGAAATCATAGATGGATCGTGATCTGAATACTCAATATAACCTTTTCCGGCGGCACCTTTAACTAATTCTTCGCCTATTTCTGTTCTAGTAATGGTTGCTACAACATGTTTACGGCCAGGTATAACTGGCTGAAATATATCGCCGCATGATATATCCGCCAACTCCGCGGAAAAATCAACGCACATAAGGCACCTATCACGCTTATAAGTAGCCGGTCCTAAGAAGTGCCAAGTGTAATCATGCTTGCTTGCCACGCTGTGTATTCTTTTATCTTTTGTAGTTACCATCAATGCTCCGGGTGCAGAACCGCCTCTATAATCTAAAGTCTCAATATCATCAAGAGATCTTACATCAGAAAACTCACCGATCAAGTGTTTTATACCCTCGAAATAATAGGTCGCTGCACAAAAAAGCCCTATAGTAAATTTAATTGATTTTGCTATTTTTGATGGAACTCCGGATGCTTGTAATTTTCTGATTCCATGTATATGGCAAGGCATACCAACAACTGCAATTCTTTGAAGCTTTTCCTTCATTACAGCATCATGTAACAACTCATTTACCGGTATGGCTTCAGCAGTCCACCGACAGGCATTAAGAACATCTTCAGGTGTTTTAGCTATAATAGGTTTCGCTCTGTAGGGTTTTTCTTTATCCCATCCAACTAGCAGCGCTCCATCAATAATATCATTTTCCATAGCATATATAAGGAGTGCAGATACCATTCCACCACTTGAAGATACATTTTGAATATGTTTATCTTTAGCCCAACCTTTATAACAACCTTTATATATACCTATCTCATCAGATATAAAATCCCGTTCTTGTCCCAAAAATTTCAAATCCAAATCCTTTAGTGGTATGTCCTTACCTGGACAAACTTTATAGCATATACCACATTCTTTGCATTTACCGGTTAAAATCGGCTCCGCCTCTTGATTTGAATAATCCATATCAATTACCTTTGTAGGGCAAACACCAGCACATATGCCGCAAGCTGTACAAAGACCCTGTCCTATAACATCTGAGTAAAGATCATGAAATGCTAATTTATTACTCATTAAGTCCCGCTCCTTTTTAATCAATCAATATATTTCTTAACATAGCTTGTAATAAGTCAGGAAACAATTATAAATTTATTCCCTGACTTATTTTATATTACAATTTTAGCGTGATTTTGGATCACGGTACCTAAATTCCAAGCTGATACAGCCATTAGGATGGTATAAAGGTCCATGCTTCATTCCTGGAGGACGACAAGCATAGAATCCTTCGCCAAAAGTCATACCTAAACTAACATCTATAATTCCACCCCAGATGATGAACACTTCTTCCCATATATCATGAACCAATACTTTCCCTTTGGGGTTGTTGTAGTCCAAAAGAGCATCTGTCATATCGGGCTGGCTATATATTAATCTTGTATAGTCACCGGTTTCAGGGTCTTTACTTAATATCTTTTCATATTGACCGGGTGCACCTTCTATAGCTTGCCAAGGTAAAATGCTGGTATCGAAAAATTCAAGTTCAGGTTTTTTTCTAATACCATCTCTGTATCTATTTTCTACACTAATGCAACCATTAGGATGGAATAGAGGGCCATGCCACATTCCTGGTGGTCTGCATGCGTAAAAATGTGTACCGAATGTTTGATTAAGTGTAGTATCAATTATACCGCCTTTGTAGGTGAATACTTCTTCCCATATATCATGTATCAAAGCTTTACCGGCGGGTTTATCGTAGTTTAACAAAGCCCCGGTTAAATCAGGCTGACTATAAATCATTCTTGTATAGTCACCAGTCTCAGGATCACGGCTTAAAATTTTTTCATATTGCCCTGTTGCTCCTTTTATCTCTTGCCATGGTATAGTCCTTGTATCAAAGAATTCCAGTTCGGGTTTTGCCATAACTATAACCTCCTGTTTACTATTTTTTTATCCACTTAATGGGTTCTATTTTATATTGATGTTTTATTCTTTTTTCTTTTATAGGGTCATATAACTCAAAAACAAATTCATTGCTATAATTTAAATCACCGGATAGTGTGGGAAATGTTCCTCCTGTTATCAGCGCATTTTTTATATCCCCACCTACTGCCTTTTCTCTTGCTTTTTCAAGTATTTCTTCTGGGCGTAACATTTCTTCCAACTTACCTTCTTGATAAAGTACCGGTTTCCCGTCTTCTATAACCCAGGCACGCATTACTAACTCATCCCAATGTTCAATTACATCTTCATATCTCCATAATTCAGGTGATATAGGTGTATCAAAAACCTGTTTTGCCAAATTTGTATTATATGTCTGTAAATCTCTATCCGTATGATCGCTACATACTCCTACATAGATTTGTTCTTTTTCATCTGTTAGTAAGACAAATTCTACTTCTCCGGAACTCTTTCTTCCCGGAACATATTCCAATACCGTTTCAGTTGTTATCCTATCTGATATTTTGGCATGAAATATGGGTGCCTCATCAGATAGTTGAACACCGGTTTTTCGAAGTTCTTCAAGATGTTTTTTTACTTCTTCTATATCGCGAGAAGTACGTCCGGCTAATAATTGTTTGTCTATGCAAACCGCAATTTTTTGTCCATCTAAGTTAAATTCAAGTTTCTTTCCCATAATTACACCTCCACTTTGTTAAAAAGTTAATACTCGAGTTTTAAGGTGCGGTGTGTTTTGACGGAATTTACGCAATTCTTCCAAATCAATTTCACCTTTAACAATACATTGAGTTAGACCGCCGGATGCAATAGATATACCATGGGGATCTACTATTGCACTATGTCCGAAATTTTGGACTCCTTCATTTGTTCCACATGCATTACATGATATTAAATAAGCTTGATTCTCGTTTGCTCGAGCGTGCATCAAGTCTATCCAGTTTTCTACTCTTTGCAACGGCCATGCAGCCGGTTGTAAAAATATTTCTGCGTTATCGTATATTGCCATCCTTCTATATAGCTCAGGAAAACGCAAGTCATAGCAAATACCGAATCCTATTACACCTAATTCGGTTTCTACTGTTACATGGTCTGTTCCCGGCTCTAAAAAGTCTACTTCTGCTGCACCTTTTCTTGTTACCAAGTGAATTTTTCTATAAGTTGCAGCTATTTTACCGTCAGGCCCTACAAGCACTGCTGTATTGTATTTTTTTGCTCCGTCTTTTTCAACTATAGTACCTCCCATAATATAAGCATTATGCTTTTTTGCCTTTTCAGATATCATTGAAATAGTCGGCCCGTCTAATGTTTCTGCATACGATTCATATTTTCCAAATGATAAAAAACCCACATTCCACATTTCAGGTAATAATATCAAATCAAATTCAGATACTTCATCTATAAGTTTTGAAACTTGATCCAATCTCTCTTCTTTTGTGTGATTATCATTTATACAATGTTGGATAGAAGCCACTTTAACTGTCATAGATTACACCTCCTAGATAAATATTAAAATTCATTTCTCTCTTTGGCTTACTGCTTAGCAATTATTTTCTAATAACCCCACTTTTTAATGCAGCTTCTGCTACTGCTTTTGCAACTGCAGGGACAACTTTTTTATCAAAGGGATATGGTATGATATAATCATCTTTAAGCTCTTCATCTACTATTAGCTCTGATAATGCCTTAGCAGCAGCTATCTTCATCTCTTCATTGATACATGTAGCTTTAACATCTAATGCGCCTCTAAAAATTCCTGGAAATGCTAATACGTTGTTAATTTGATTTGGATAATCGGATCTTCCCGTTCCGACTATGCGTGCACCTGCCTTTTTAGCAATATCCGGATCAATTTCCGGTATTGGATTGGCCATTGCAAATATAATAGCATCCTTGTTCATACTTTTTACCATTTTTTCATCAACTATATTAGCTGAAGAAACGCCAATGAATACATCTGCACCTTCTAGTGCGTCACCAAGATTACCGGATTTTTTATTCCTATTTGTTATTCCCGCCATCTCCTCTTTTGCCCAATTCATTCCGGTATTTCTTCCTTTATATATAATCCCACTTCTGTCGCAAATAAGCATATCTTTAACTCCAACATTAAGAATAATTTTTGCTATAGCTATACCTGCTGCTCCCGAACCGTTTATTACTACTACTATATCTTCCATTTTCTTTTTGGTTATTCTTAATGCATTGAACAAAGAAGCAAGTACTATAATAGCTGTACCATGTTGATCATCATGAAACACAGGAATTGACAACTTTTCTTTTAATTTATTTTCAATCTCAAAGCATGCTGGGGCGGCAATATCTTCTAAATTTATACCACCAAAAGCCGGCTCAATTTGTGTTACTATATCGACTATTTTATCAATATCTGATGTGTTTAGACAAATGGGAAATGCATCCACGTTTCCGAATTCTTTAAACAACACTGCCTTGCCCTCCATTACAGGAAGCGCCGCGTGTGGTCCGATGTTTCCCAAACCTAAGACAGCAGTGCCATCCGATACTACAGCTACCATATTCCCTTTTGATGTGTATTCATATACTGTTTCTTTATTTTGGTGTATCTCTTTACAAGGTTCTGCAACTCCCGGGGTGTAAGCCAAGCTAAGGCTTTCTCTATCCTTAACAGCTACTTTACTTATTACTTCCAGCTTACCTTTGTTATCCTTATGCAATTTCAATGCATCTTCTCTTAGTGACATTCTTTATTGCACCTACCTTATTTCTTATATTGTTCTTTACCGGTTTTATATAAATCGTTGCCCTCAAAATCAATAATAACCGTTACAGGAAAATTTTCTACTTTTAGTTTATATATAGCTTCAGGACCTAGTTCAGGAAAAGCAATTACTTCAGCCTCTTTGATAGATTCTGCCAGTAAAGCTCCTGCCCCGCCTATAGCGGCAAAATATACTGCTTTATTTTTTATTATTGAATCAACAACATCTTTATTTCTTAATCCTTTTCCTATCATACCTTTAAGCCCCTTTTCCATTAAAAGTGGAGCATAAGCATCCATTCTCCCACTTGTAGTCGGTCCTGCTGAACCTATTACTTTTCCAGGTTTTGCAGGGCATGGGCCAACATAATAAATAACTTGTCCTTCCAATTCAAGAGGTAATTTTTCTCCTCTGTTTAGCATATCAACCAATCTTTTATGTGCCGCATCCCGCCCGGTATATATATAACCATTTAACAAAACTCTATCACCGGATTGCAGTCCAGTTACAGTTTCATCTGTTAATGGTGTATTAACTCGTTTTGTCATATTCTTGTACCTCCATTGATTTTAAATTAGCACTTCTTGATGTCTTGCGGCATGACATTGAATGTTAATAGCCACGGGCATACTTGCTATGTGGGCGGGAAATGTTTCTATATTTACCGCCAATGCCGTCATTCTACCACCGAAACCTTGAGGCCCAATACCTAAGTTATTTATTTCTTCCAACAATTCTTTCTCCAATTGTGCTACTTTGGGGTTAATATTATGTTCGCCAATATTACGTAAAAGGGATTTTTTTGCTAAAAGTGTTGTCTTCTCTATTGTTCCTCCAATACCAATACCGACTATAATAGGAGGACATGGGTTGGAACCTGCGTTTTCTACAGTATTAATTACAAACTTCTTAATCCCTTCAATCCCATCAGAAGGTTTTAGCATTGCTAACGAACTCATGTTTTCACTTCCGCCACCTTTTGGAGCAACAACAATTTTCACTTTATCTCCTTTTACAATTGTTGTGTGAATAATTGCAGGGGTGTTATCTCCGGTGTTTTTTCTTTCAATAAAAGGATCGTCTACACTGGATTTTCTTAAATAACCATTAGTATATCCCAAACTAACACCTTTATTAATGGCCTCATTGAGATCTCCACCTACCAATCTAACGTCTTGGCCTAATTCTAAAAATACGACAGCTAAACCGGTATCTTGGCATATTGGAACATCATCTTTTCTAGCTATATCTTGGTTTTTTAATATGTCATTTAGTATTTCTTTTCCTAGGGGTGATTCTTCTTTTTTTACTGCCTTTTCTAAAGCTTCTTTTACATCTTGCGGTAAATAGTAATTTGCATCAATACATAGTTTTTCTACTGCCTTAGTAATAATATCCACGTTAATTTCTCTCATTTGTTTCCTTCTTTCCAATCAAACTTATTAGATAATAACATCCTGCGGGAGTAAATTGTCTCCCACAGGAGTTAAAACTCATGAAGTTTATTCAGGGATATGCATATCAGGTTGCCCAGCTTTACTTTGCACAGCTTCAGGATAATATTTTTTTACCATTTCTATTACTATTGAAGCTTGCCTTGCCATATCAATACCGTTTTGAGCTGTAGTTAGCTGTCCGTGACCTGCTATAACTGAGTTACCGGTCTTTAGATATACAGGTGCTGCAACACGTACCATTTCCGGAGCTTCATATACTCTAATAAATCCGCCGGAGCCTGGAGGGTTATCCGTGTGAAGATCAAGAGGAACATCTACTGCTTGTCTTAATGCAGCTAGCATTGGAAGGCTTAGGTCTCTTACAGGATTTATTGAATCTGCACCTAAATCTTGTAGCAACTTAAAGCTGGTAGGATTTCCCTGTCCATTATGTGCAGAATTCTTAAATCTCATATTTTTAGGAAGTTCTCCGGCCTTTCTCATTTCATTAAGAACCCAGAGTAGACCCTCGTCATATACAAGTGCTCCTCTGCAACCTAAATCAGCTATTCTTTTTATATCTTCAATTGCCCTGACAATTTGTTCTTGTCCTCTTAGCCTATATGCAATAACTCTACCTTGTTCGCTCATACGAGTGGCACTAGTATCATAAGCGGCTCTTGGACCTGTAGATAAGTTAAGTTCAACACCATAATGTTTACAAATTGCAATATATTCTTTTAGTTCTTCTACAGTATGACGAAAAGATCCATAAGTCTCATCCACACGATTAATAGTTATACCAAGTCTTTCTGCTTCTTCTAACAAAGCTTTAACTGCAACCGCAGTATTCATAGTCGGTACTTCTATTCGAAAATGAGCTCCATCTGGAAACCTTTTTTCTGATGTTGGCAGATCAAATGCATCTCCTGCAGGTAATCCTAACTTAACCAAAAATTCTCTTGTTTTGTCAAACACTTTACATTCCTCCAAATAATTTTAATTCTTGAAAATATCAATGTTTATTTTAATATATAATTTTAATCATTTTGATATTTTCTTTTCTTAAGCACGACAATTCGTTAGTGTAACATCAAGCTTGATGTCTTTCTAGGCCTTTAAATCCAACATATATCAATTTCCGGAATTAAAATATGTTTAAACTTCACTTAATATAATGAGCAAGTTATATGCCAAACTTTAAAATTATAAGAAAATAATTTTAAAACTAACTTTGGGGGGAAAATAAATGTGCACTCTCAAGCTGTAAACACTACATTATATATATAATGAAACTTTTATATTTTAATATTAGTATTTTATAGAGTCATAAGTTTTGAATATTAATTGTAATAATGAAACATAAATTTATTTCAATCTGAAATAAATGTGGGGTGTCTTTTCATTTTGAAATGACGCTTAATAGGAGTCCCTTTTATAAAACTGAGATATATAAAACTATAACTAGGAAAACAATAGTTTCCTAGTTATTTACTTATTAAAGTTTTAAATTTTTTAGCTGTCTACAATAATTTCTTTTCTATCAACGAAGCCAAGCTTTCCGCATAGCTACGGATTAAAGTTTCATTTTCACCTTCAAGCATAACTCTTACCAAAGGTTCTGTGCCGGAAGGTCTTATCACCACACGGCCTTTATTTTCCATACTTTTTAGTATATCATCAATTGCATTTTTTATTTCTACATCATCTAAATATCTGTTTTTGTTTCCGTTTTTAATTTTTGCATTTATTAGGACTTGAGGCAGTTCTTTTATTATGGATTTTAATTCTGAGAGTTGTAAGCCCGTTTCTTTCATTACAGATAAAAGTTTAAGAGCTGTTAATATTCCATCTCCTGTAGTATTATGGTCTAAAAAAATAATGTGTCCTGACTGTTCTCCACCGAAGTTATAGCCGTTTTTGACCATCTCTTCCAACACATATCTATCTCCAACTTTTGTCCTGCAAATAGAACACTTTTCTTCTTTTAGTGCAATTTCAAGACCCATATTGCTCATTATGGTTGATACTACCGTATTCTTCTTAAGAGTCCCTGATCGCTTCATATGTTTGGCGCATATTGCAATTATATAATCACCATTTATAAGTGCACCATTATTATCAATCGCTATAAGCCTATCAGCATCGCCATCAAAAGCAAATCCCACATCAGCACCGCTCTCAATAACAATTTTTTGTAGAATTTCCGGATGTGTCGAACCGCAATTTTTATTAATGTTTATCCCATCAGGCTCATTGTTTATAACAATAACTTCAGCACCCAAATCAGAAAGCACCAAAGGTGCGGCTATATAGGAAGAACCGTTGGCACAGTCAATAGCTATCTTCATCCCTGTTAAATCTATATTAACGGTGCTTTTTAGGAAGTTTATGTAAGCTAATGTGGCATTATTTATCTCTGTCTTTTTACCTATTCCAATTCCTGTCGGATTGGGTAAACGATATTCACTTTCTTCAATTATTTTTTGTATCCTGTCTTCCAATTCATCTGATAATTTATAACCTTTCGAGTCAAAAAATTTAATTCCATTATATTCGTAAGAATTATGGGAAGCAGATATCATAATTCCCGCATCAAAATTATAATGTCTGGTAAGGTATGCAACAGCCGGAGTGGTTTGCACCCCAAGAACAACAGCTTCTCCCCCCATGGAACATATACCGGCAATCAATGCCGCTTCCAACATATCACAAGAAACCCTTGTATCTTTACCTAAAGCTATTTTGGGCTTATGATGAGCCTCCTCAGTTAGCACATAAGCTCCCGCTCGCCCTAGGTTATAGGCCAACATTGAATCCAAATCACTATTAGCTATACCTCTTACACCATCTGTACCGAATATTCGGCTCATTTAAAGACCTCCCTAAATTGAATTCCATATAATATTATCATATATGTTTTCCTTATTCAATTTGGCTTAACTACAAGTTACAGTCAAGTAATAGTTGGCAAACCCGCCTTTCTTATTACCCAACATACAAATACACATAATTACTTGTTCTTAATCGCATTTATTCCACATTCCGCTTGACATGGTGCCCCTATAC
>Ga0172382_10001229_pt1 | contig 46355 bp, 48 predicted proteins | sample Leawel138RmetaG_FD_122245 | JGI IMG/M metagenome (GOLD analysis project Ga0172382, IMG submission 122245) | Leachate microbial communities from a municipal landfill in Southern Ontario, Canada - Leachate well 138R metaG | ecosystem: Engineered > Solid waste > Landfill > Unclassified | place...
ACGGGCCATACTCTGCGCCGACAAGCTGGATACCGGCGAATGGCTGGAAGTGGTGGAAGCCGCGCATCGCGTGGGTTTCCGCACCACCGCGACGATCATGTTCGGCCATGTCGACAATTACCGGCAATGGGCGCGTCATCTGCTGCATATTCGCACGCTGCAAGCCCGAACCGGAGGCTTTACGGAATTCGTTCCGCTCCCCTTCGTGCATATGGAAGCGCCCATCGCGCTTCGGGGCAAGTCGCGCCGGGGGCCGACCTTCCGGGAAGCGGTGCTGATGCATGCCGTGGCCCGGCTGGCGCTGCATCCCCATATCAATTCGATCCAGACAAGCTGGGTCAAGCTGGGTGCGGCCGGGGTTTCGGCCTGCCTGAATGCCGGGGCCAACGACATGGGCGGCACGCTCATGAATGAGAGCATTTCGCGCGCGGCGGGCACCAGCCATGGGCAGGAAATGCCGCCCGCCGCGATGCAGGAGATCATCCGGTCGCTGGGCAGGGAGCCAGGGCAGCGGACGACACTTTACGGCGTGGTGGACGAGGCCATCATGCAAAGGGGGATGGAAGCCGCGCCACTGGAGCCGGTCGTGCAAACGCCTCCGCGCAAAAAATCGAGCAAGAAAAAAGAGTTGGAAAGCCTTTCTTATGGGAAATGACAAGTCTGTTACCATCGCCGTATTGGGGGGAACCGGCAATGAAGGCGGTGGCCTTGCCCTGCGCTGGGCGCATCGCGGCTATCCGGTGATCGTCGGTAGCCGTTCAGCCGAACGCGCGCAGGAGGCGGCGAACGGCATGAACGCCACTCTCAGCCGCGAAGCCCTGCGCGGCCTGGATAATGTCGCGGCGGCGAGCGAGGCGGACATTGTCGTGCTGGCGGTTCCCTATGCCGCGCAGCGTTCGACAGTGGAGGAGGTGAAGGAAAAGCTGGCGGGCAAGATCCTGGTCGATGTCACCGTGCCGCTGGTTCCGCCCAAGGTCAGCCGGGTGCAATTGCCGGAAGGCGGTTCCGCCGTGGAAGCGATCCAGAAGCTGCTGGGCGATGGCGTGCGCGTGGTATCCGCGTTCCAGAATATTTCAGCCCATCATCTCACGCATCTGGATGAAGACATCGAATGCGACGTGCTGGTGTGCGCCGACGACAGCGACGCGGCTGAGCAGGTGGTGGCCCTGACCCGTGCAATCGGCTTGCGCGCCTGGAACGCCGGGCCGCTCTGCAACTCGGTGGTTGCCGAAGGCCTGACCTCCATCCTGATCGGCCTCAACCGGCGCTACAAGGTGCCGGGCACCGGCATTCGCATCACGGGTATCCCGACCGGGCAGGAATGACCTCTACAACCTCTGTCACCCTGGTGGCGCCTCGTGGCTTTCCGATGGTCGGAGAGGGCGACGACCTGCCGGGACTCATCCTCGATTGCCTGGCCAGGGCGGACATTGCGCTGGAAAGCGGCGATGTCGTGGTGCTGGCGCAGAAGATCGTGTCGAAGGCGGAAGGCCGCGCCGTTGCGCTGTCTTTCGTCACGCCTTCGCCGCGCGCGATCGAGCTGGCCGGCCAGTGCGCGAAGGACCCCCGCCTGGTCGAACTGATCCTGTCCGAAGCGGACGAGGTGATGCGGGTGCGGCCAGGGGTCATCATCGTCCGGCACCGGCTCGGGCTGGTGCTGGCCAATGCCGGCATCGACCGCTCCAACGTCGCTTCGGCGGATGGGGATGGCGATGATCGCGTTCTTCTCCTGCCAGCCGACCCCGATGCGAGCTGCCGCGCGATCCGGGCCGAACTCCGCGCGCGGAGCGGGGCGGATGTCGCGGTGCTCATCATCGACAGCCTGGGCCGTGCCTGGCGCAATGGCACGGTCGGGACCGCCATCGGCGTCAGCGGCATTCCAGCGGTGGCCGATCTGCGCGGCAATCCCGATCTGTTCGGCCGTCCGCTTGAAACCACCGAGATCGGGCTGGCCGACGAGATCGCCGCCGCAGCGTCCCTGCTGATGGGGCAGGCGGACGAAGGCCGTCCGCTGGTGCTCTTGCGGGGCAGCGGCCTTGCCGCGGCAGAAGGGAATGCCACGGATCTGGTGCGGCCCCGCGCGCTGGACCTGTTCCCATGATCCTCGCGCTGGCAGGGGGCGTGGGCGGCGCCCGGCTCGCCAACGGGCTGGCGGCCATTCTGCAGCCGGGGAAACTGCGGATAGTCGTCAATACGGCGGATGATTTCGATCATCTGGGCCTGCGTATCTGCCCGGATCTCGATACCGTCACCTACACGCTTGCGGGCCGGAACAACCGGGAGCTTGGCTGGGGCATTGCTGGCGAGAGCTGGGCATTCCTCGAGATGCTGGGCGAATTGGGCGGGGAAGACTGGTTCCGCCTCGGCGACAGGGACATGGCGATGCATGTCCTGCGGACCGCCCTTTTACGTGAGCAGACCCTTTCGGAAGTGACGGCGAGACTGACGCAGCGGCTCGGAATCACTCATCCGATCATTCCGATGAGCGACGATCCGGTGCGCAGCATGGTGCTGACGGATGAAGGGGAATTGCCCTTCCAGCATTATTTCGTGCGGCGGCAATGCGCGCCGCGCTTTCAATCCATCCGCTTCGAGGGGGTGGACAAGGCGCGGCCGAGCGCGGGATTTCTGGCGGCTCTCGATGATCCGGCGCTGGAAGCGATTGTGATCTGTCCCTCGAATCCGGTGCTGAGCATCGACCCTATCCTGGCCTTGCCGGGACTGTGGCACAGGCTGGAGCAACGGCGCGTGCCGGTGGTGGCGGTTTCGCCATTCATCGGCGGAAAAGCGGTGAAAGGGCCGGCAGCCAAGATCATGGCGGAACTGGGCATGGCCGCAACGGCGGAAACGATCATTCGGCACTATGGGAGCCTGCTGGATGGGCTTGTCATCGATCACGCGGATGCCGAAAATGCGGCGGATGGCTGTCCTGCCATCCTGGCGACGGATACGCTGATGCGGGATGATGAGGATCAGGCCCGGCTGGCGCGTGAGGTGCTGGCCTTCGCCCGCACTCTTGCGCGAGGTTGAGACAATGGCGGATCTTCGGGTCCTGATCGCGGTGCGCCCGGTGGAGGATGGCAAGAGTCGGCTGGCTTCCGTGCTTCCGGCGGACAAGCGGAGCATCCTCAACCAGCGGCTTTTCGATCATGTATGCGAGATTGGCCTGTCGTTTCTGCCTGCCGCCAGCATAATGATCGTCAGCCGCTCCCCCGCTTTGCTGGAACAAAGCAGGGCAAAAGGCATGGTGGCCGTTGCAGAAGAAGGGCAGGGCCTGAATGAAGCATTGGAACAGGGCGCGGCGGCTGCTGCATCGCAGGCCCACGGTCCGCTTCTTGCCCTGGCGACCGATCTGCCGGGCCTAGAGCATGGCGATCTTGCCGCGATGGTCGAGGCAGCGAGAACGGCGGATATCGTCATTGCCCCCGATCATGCCGGTCGAGGCACCAATGCCCTGCTGATGGCGCGGCCCCATGCGATTCCCTTCCGCTATGGCCCCGGCAGTCTCGCCGCCCATATATCGGCCGCGCGCGAAGCCGGGTTGGCGCATGTTCTGGTCGAACGGCCGGGGCTGGCGCTGGATGTGGATACCGCAGAGGACCTGTCCCGCCTGCAATGGGCGGATATCGTTACGCCCTGAAAAGGCTTCAGGCCGTAATCGTGCCTGGCCTGCTGGCGATGCTTGGGGCAAGGGCGGCGCTTGCCCGGTCCCACCAGACGAAGACGGCCTGCGAGAGCTTCCAGATCAGCCATGTCGCGATGATCGCGAAGGCGCCGTCCAGCGCGTAATGATAGGCGAGATGGATCGAGGCGATCCAGATCAGCAGGACAAAAGCGAGGCAATATGGCGCGACGCGGTGCGAAACATGGCGGATGGCAAGATAGAAGAGAAACGCCATGGCCACATGCATCGAAGGCATGGCGCTGATCCCCGCCCCATGGCCGGGTCCTTGCGCCAGATAGGCGTCCAGCAACATCCGCTGCACATCGAGCACCATGATCGGAAACTGGCCGTCGGCCTGGTGCAGATAGGCCATCTGGCCGGCGAAGATTCGATCGCCCAGGATCGGTTCGAGGAAGCAGGGGCCTACGCTGGAAAAGGCGATGGCCAATACGAAGCCGGTGATTAGCCAGGTGAGCACCAGCGCCAGGAAGTAGCGCCGGCGGATCGAATCCGCCTGTGGCGCGAGCAGAATGAACAGCGAGCCGGGATAAACCAGCAGGAACCACCCATGGTAGAATCCGGCAAGGATCGAGCTGATCAGCGGATAACCCAGCACGGGTTGCAGCAATATCCATGGATCGGTGCCGAAGATGGCCCGGTCCCACGCGATCAGCGTGGCGTCCCAGGTGTAAGGCTGGAAAAGCGGGATCAACGGTTTGAGCATCGCGAAAAGCGGCAGGAGCAGGGCGAGCACCAGAAACAGCGGCAGGCGGGCGAGTAATCTGGCGAGGAAGGATGGCTCGGCATAGCGCTTGCCCAGGAAGGCGAGCGGCGATGCCGGACGGTGTTTCGCCAGTGCGGCCACGGCGTCCGCGATCAGTATCAGCCCCAGCCCTTTCGGATAAAGGTCCGCGTTATGCAGGATCACCGAAAGCGGGAAGGGAAGCCCGGCCTGCATGAGGATGCCAGCCGAGATGCTGAAAAGCAGCCCCGAAATGACGAAGACCGGGATTTGGCCGACAAGCTCGGCGCGATATCCGTCATTGCGGAAATGCTGCAAGATTTCACGCCGGCCCATGCCCACTCCAAGCCCCAACTCGCTGAAAATGATAAGGGAAAGAGTTAAGCAAAGGCTTAAGGGATTCGGGGCCACCGCATTTGGCTTGTTCCGCGCGAATGCCCGCCCTACATGTCGCCGATGGCCGGAGAGATAATGGACAACCGGGGGCGGGGCGAAGCAGCCTGGCGCTGGCCCGCAATTCACGCGGAAGGCCGCAAGTTCGGGTTGATTGCGGCCGCAATCTGCCTGGTTGCGGCATTTCTTGCGTGGGAAACCGTGGCCTGGCCGATGGCGTTCCTGACCCTTGGCGTCCTTGCGTTCTTCCGCGATCCGGAACGGGTGGTACCGCAGGATGACAAGCTGGTGCTGTCGCCTGCGGATGGGCTGGTGACGCTTATCCAGCAGGTGGAGCCACCGGCGGAGTTGCAGGTGGATGACGGCAGCGGTTCGCGCGGCCTTGCTCGTGGGCCTGTCACCCGCATTTCGATTTTCATGAGCGTGTTCGACGTGCATATCAATCGCACGCCGATTGGCGGAACGGTGCGCCGCGTGGTCTATATTCCGGGCAAGTTCCTGAATGCCGATCTCGACAAGGCGAGCGAAGAGAATGAGCGCCAGCACATATTGATCGAGCGGCCTGACGGCGTTGCGATCGGCTTTACCCAGATCGCCGGGCTGGTTGCCCGCCGGATCGTTCCCTTCATCAAGCCGGGCGATATTCTCGCGGCCGGCCAGCGGGTCGGCCTGATCCGCTTCGGCAGCCGGGTGGACGTATATCTGCCTAAGGGCACCGATTCCCAGGTGGTTCTGGGCCAGAAGATCATCGCAGGCGAAACGGTGCTGGCCCGGATCGGCGAGCAATACACGATGGAAGGCGTCAGCCAATGAGCGATGGGGATGGCTTGCGCCGGCGAGGATCTCGCCGACTCAAGCCGGGCCTTACCTTAAGGGCGCTGGTCCCCAATGCGATTACCGTGGCCGCCCTGTGTTCCGGGCTTACCGGCATCCGGTTCGCGATCGTCGGCAATTGGGAAAAAGCCATACTGATGGTGATCCTGGCCGGGCTGCTGGACGGGATCGACGGGCGCATCGCACGGTTGCTCAAGGCGCAATCGCGCTTTGGCGCGGAACTGGACAGCCTGGCCGATTCCCTGTCCTTCGGCATGGCGCCCGCGCTGATCCTGTTCCTGTGGTCCCTGCAGGATCTTCCGCGCTTCGGCTGGTTCGCCGCCCTGGCGCTCGCCATCTGCTGCGCCTTGCGGCTGGCCCGCTTCAATGCCCAGATCGACACCGACGACCAGCCCCACAAGTCCGCCGGATTCCTGACGGGAGTGCCCGCGCCGGTGGGGGCAGGGCTGGCCTTCCTTCCACTGTATCTGTGGCTGGCAAGCGGCTGGACGATCTTTCGCGAACCCGTTTTGGTCAGCGCCTGGGTCGCCCTCATCGCATTCCTGATGATTTCGAACCTCGCCACGCTGAGTTGGACGTCGCTTCGTCCGCGCCGCAATATCCGGCTGGAAATGCTCGCCCTGGCGGGCCTTGTCTTCGCGGCCCTGCTGACCGAACCCTGGTGGACACTGGCGGCACTTTGCGCCAGCTATCTGCTCCTCATGCCCTATGGCCTGTTCAGCTATGCCCGGGCAAAGCGGGCCAGATCATCCTCGCGCCGCCCCTTGCAGGCCGGCCCAGTGGACACCAGCCCGACCGACCTTCCCTGATTACGCCGCGAGAGCAAGCTCGGGGAAATTCCTTTGCCCGTTTTGACGGGTGCCGATCCGGGCGACGGGCAATTGCGCGACGAAGGCATGAACTTTCAGATCGACATGGCGAATCCGCACATCGCGATAATCATGGGAAGCCGCAAGTGCGCGGCGCAATTCGCCATGCAGGTGCCTTGCCTTGCGAAAAGCATCGGCAAGAACGGCGCCCGCAACGAGGGCGGACGATACAAACAACGCACTGAGGATAGCTGTAATCATGATTATGCCTTTTCCTGTGCCTATCCCTGTTTGCATCCTGTGGGAGACTTGTGGAAAACAACTCAGGGAAATGCCTTGTTCCAATGCTGGATGCGCATGTTCTCTTTTTGTTCCTTATGTCAAGCGCATTCTGCGTCCGGTTCGGCATTACCTGCGATGAGTTGACGCTGGATTTTGTCCCGGTTTGCCGCTAAGGGCGCGCGGTCTGTGAACGAAGAGGCGGATTTTCCGGCCTTCAATCCCAGGCAAATCCACATGGAAGGCCCATATCCCGGTGCCGCAGCGGGTGTCCGCACGGTTCCAGTCTTCCAGAGGCATAACCGGAAAGGAAATACCTATGGCGGCTCCTACCGTCACCATGCAGCAATTGATCGAGGCCGGTGCCCATTTCGGCCACCAGACCCACCGCTGGAACCCGCGGATGAAGCCGTATATCTTCGGCTCGCGCAACGGCGTCCATATCATCGACCTGTCGCAGACCGTGCCGCTGTTCGCGCGCGCGCTGGATTTCGTGTCCGCAACCGTCCGCGCTGGCGGCAAGGTCCTGTTCGTCGGCACCAAGCGCCAGGCGCAGGAACCGATCGCCCAAGCCGCGCGCGCCTGCGGGCAGCACTTCGTCAACCACCGCTGGCTGGGCGGCATGCTCACCAACTGGAAGACCATCAGCCAGTCGATCAAGCGGCTCAAGACCCTGGAGGAAAAGCTTTCGGGCGACACCGCGGGCCTGACCAAGAAGGAAGTCCTGCAGCTTACCCGTGAGCGCGACAAGCTCGAGCTTTCGCTGGGCGGCATCCGCGACATGGGCGGCATTCCGGACGTGATGTTCGTGATCGACGCCAACAAGGAAGAGCTGGCGATCAAGGAAGCCAACGTGCTTGGCATCCCGGTCGTCGCCATCCTCGACACCAATGTCGATCCGTCGGGCATCGCATTCCCGGTTCCGGGCAATGACGACGCCAGCCGCGCCGTGCGGCTTTATTGCGATGCGATCGCTCAGGCTGCTTCGAAGGGCGGCCAGGGTGCGGTTGTCGATTCCGGCGCCGACATCGGCGAACTCGATCAGCCGATCGAGGAGGTCGTGGTAGAAGAATCCACCGAAACGGTCTGAGCGCAACAGCGCCGCAACATTCCGTACCTATCGCGCCGAACCTTGCCGGGTTCGGCGCACACAAGATTTTAAAAGGATCAAACCGATGGCTGCATATTCCGCCGCTGACGTGAAGAACCTGCGCGAGCGCACTGGCGCCGGCATGATGGACTGCAAGAAGGCGCTGGAGGAAACCAACGGCGATCTCGAGGCTGCGGTCGACGCGCTGCGCGCCAAGGGTCTGGCCGCCGCCCAGAAGAAATCCAGCCGCACGGCGGCGGAAGGCTTGGTCGGCGTTGCCGTTCGGGGCACCCGCGGCGTGGCCGTGGAAGTCAATTCCGAAACCGACTTCGTCGCCAAGAACGACCAGTTCCAGGATTTTGTCCGCAAGGTTACCGAGAAGGGTCTGGAGATTTCTTCGGATGATATCGAGGACCTCAAGAATGCCGCCTATCCCGATGGCGGCACGATTGCGGAGAAGCTGACCAATAATGTCGCGACGATCGGCGAGAACCAGCAGCTGCGCCGGATGAAGAGCGTTTCGGTCGATAAGGGCCTTGTCGTTCCCTACATGCATAACGCGCTCGGCACTAATCTGGGCAAGATCGGCGTGCTCGTCGCGCTGGAAAGCGAAGCTCCGGCCGATGTGCTCGAGGCGCTGGGCAAGCAGATCGCCATGCATATCGCCGCGGCCTTCCCGCTGTCGCTGGATGCGGATGGCCTCGATCCGGCCATGCTGGAGCGCGAGCGCGCCATCGCGGCCGAAAAGGCGGCCGAAAGCGGCAAGCCTGCCGAGGTCCAGGCCAAGATGGTGGAAGGCGCGGTGAACAAGTTCGCCAAGGAAAACGCGCTGCTCAGCCAGATCTTCGTGATGGACAACAAGACCCCGGTTGCGCAGGTGGTGGAGAAGGCCGGCAAGGAAGCCGGAGCCGCCATCGTGCTCAAGGATTATGTCCGCTTCCAGCTCGGTGAAGGCATCGAGAAGGAAGAAAGCGACTTCGCCGCCGAGGTGGCCGCCGCTGCTGCCGGCGCCTGATAGAGCGCTCTGAAGTATAGGCCCCGCGCGGCTTCGGCGGCGCGGGGTCTTTTGTATCCGGTGAGAGCCCGTCCGTGCCCCTTGGCAGGCGCGCCGGGCGCTCTATAAGAGCCGCCGGCCCGTCTTGTCGCGTGAGTTTTCCTCCGATGCCTTTGCCGCAATTCAAGCGAATCCTGCTCAAACTTTCCGGCGAAGTGCTGATGGGGCGTCAGCAATTCGGGCTCGATCCCGAATTCGTGACCGAGCTTGCGGCGGAGATCAAGGCGACAAAGGATACCGGGCTGGAAATCTGCCTGGTGATCGGCGGCGGCAATATCTTCCGGGGGGTGGCCGGCGCGGCCAAGGGGCTGGATCGCACGACCGGCGATTACATGGGAATGCTGGCCACCGTGATGAACGCGCTGGCGATGCAGAACGCGCTGGAACGGCTGGGCGTGGAAACGCGCGTCCAGTCGGCGATCCCCATGGCTTCGGTATGCGAACCTTATATCCGGCGCCGTGCCGAACGGCATTTGCAGAAAGGCCGCATCGTCATTTTCGCCGCGGGAACGGGCAACCCCTTTTTCACCACCGATACCGGCGCTGCCCTGCGCGCGGCCGAAATGGGGTGCCACGCCTTGCTCAAGGGCACCAGCGTGGATGGCGTCTACGACAGCGATCCGAAGAAAAATCCCCAGGCAAAGCGTTTTGATACAATAACATATGATAAGGTTTTGTCAGATAATCTGAAAGTTATGGATGCCGCGGCTGTCGCATTGTGCCGGGAGAACCACATTCCCATCGTGGTCTTCTCCATTCGCGAGAAAGGCAATCTTGCGCGAGTGCTGGCTGGCGAAGGTGTCCAGACGATAGTGCAAGAGGAAGTGTGAACCATGGCAAAGTATGACAAGGCCGATATCGAACGGCGGATGCAGGGTGCAGTGGATTCACTGAAAGGTGATCTCACCGGCCTGCGCACGGGCCGGGCCAATGTCGCACTGCTCGATCCTGTGCAGGTCGAGGTTTATGGCGCGATGATGCCGCTCAACCAGGTCGCGACCGTATCGGCGCCGGAACCGCGCATGCTGTCGGTCCAGGTGTGGGACAGATCCAATGTCATCCCGGTCGAGAAGGGCATCGCCCATGCCGGGCTGGGCCTCAATCCGATCATCGATGGCCAGACGATCCGCCTGCCGATCCCCGATCTCACCGAAGAGCGGCGCAAGGAACTCGCAAAACTTGCGGGGCAATATTCCGAGAAGGCGAAGGTCGCGATCCGCAATGTCCGCCGCGATGGAATGGAAGCTCTCAAGGAAGACGAGAAGAAGAAGGAAATCAGCGAAGACGACCGCAAACGCAAGGAAGACGAGGTCCAGAAGCTGACGGATGAATACGTGAAGCTGGCGGATGAGGCCGCGGCCCAGAAGGAAAAGGAAATCCTCGGCCAGTGAATGACGAATCGTCCCCGCTTCGCTCGCGCGAGAGGACGAGTGGCGCCGGCCACTCGGCTGTGGCGGAGAAGGGCGGGCCGGCGGCACATGGCGCGCGTCATGTCGCCATCATCATGGATGGCAATGGCCGCTGGGCGAAGAAACGTTTCCTGCCAAGGGCCGTAGGCCACAAGCGTGGCGTCGAGGCTGTGCGCAACCTTGTGCGCGGTCTGCGCTCCACTGGCGTGGAAGTTCTCACCCTGTATGCCTTCTCCTCGGAGAACTGGAGGCGCTCCGAAGAGGAGATCCAGGATCTGATGGGGTTGATGCGCCACTTCATCCGCAGCGATCTTCCCGAATTCATCGCCAATGGTATCCGTCTCAGAATCATTGGCGATTACAGTATCTTTCCCGCCGATCTTGTCGAAATGATCGAAGATGCGCTGGCGCGCACCGCTGGTGGGCGGAATGGGACTCTTGCGGTGGCGCTGAATTACGGATCGCAGCAGGAAATCGTTCGCGCGGCCAAGGCCGCTGCCGCTGCCGCTGGCGGCGAGATTACGGCCGAAGCTATCGAGGCGGCGCTCGACACGGCCGATCTGCCTCCGCTCGATCTGCTTATCCGGACATCGGGCGAGGTTCGCCTGTCCAATTTCCTGCTATGGCAGGCCGCCTATGCCGAGCTTTACTTCACCGATGTGCTCTGGCCGGACTTCACGCTGGCCCATCTGGAAGAGGCATTGGCCGAATTCGCGGGACGGGAGCGGCGCTTTGGCGGGCGTTGAACCCATGCGCGCTGTTGCGCGCAATCGGGACCTTGGCGTGCGAACCCTCTCGGCGGCGGTCATGCTGGCCTTGGTCGCCTTTGCCTTCTGGCAAGGCGATGGCGTGCTGGACGGCTTCATCATACTGATGGCAATGATTACCTACTTCGAGTTCGCTACGCTGGTGCGCAAGCTCGGCCAGGACCATGCAAGGACGATCGCCTGGTGGATGGCGGGCGCGCTCTATATCGGCCTTGCCGCCGTCTCCCTCGTCATGATGCCGCCGATTGTCCTGGCTCTCGTTCTGGGGGTGGTGATTTTCACCGATACCGGGGCCTATTTTACCGGGCGGGCAATTGGCGGACCCAAGATCGCGCCATCCATCAGCCCTTCCAAGACCTGGGCGGGGTTGTTCGGCGGAATGGCCGCATCGGCGCTCTTTCTCGGGCTGATGGTGGCCCTGGCCGCATCTGCCGCCCAGGCGCTGGCCGCATCGGAAGGGGCACGAGGCGATATCGCGCGCGCCGTGCTGGTCGCGGCCAGCCTGGGGGCCGGACTTGCCATTGCCGCTCAGGCGGGCGATTTCTTTGAAAGCTGGTTGAAGCGCAAGGCCGGGGTGAAGGACAGTTCCCGCTTGATTCCCGGCCATGGCGGTTTGTTCGACCGGGTGGATGGGCTGCTGCCGGTCGCGATCATAGCGGGCGCTGCGTTGGGCGGGGGGTGGCTGAAACTGTGACCCGCACCATTTCCATCCTCGGCGCCACGGGTTCCATCGGCAGCTCTACGCTCGATCTCATTCGCCGCAATCGCGACGAATGGCGCGTGGTGGCCCTGACCGCCAACGGCAATGCGGGCGAGCTTGCGCGACTGGCGCGCGAATTCGGGGCGGAATGCGCGGTGGTGGCCGACGAAACGTGTCTTCCGGAATTGCGCGAACTGCTCTCGGGCAGCGGGATCGAGGCTGCGGGCGGCGCCCAGGCGCTGTGCGAGGCGGCATCGCGCGGAGCGGAAGTGACGGTCGCCGCGATCGTCGGCTGCGCAGGTCTTGCGCCCACCATGGCGGCGATCGAGCAGGGCAGGGTGGTGGCGCTGGCCAACAAGGAAGCGCTTGTCTCGGCCGGTGACGTCATGACCGCGGCGGTGGCGCGGCATGGCGCGACGCTGCTGCCGGTCGATTCCGAGCATAACGCCATTTTCCAATGCCTTGCCGGCAACGACCCGGCGCAGGTGCGTGCGATTACCTTGACGGCGAGCGGCGGACCCTTTCGCGAATGGACGTGGGAAAGGCTGGAGCAGGCGACCCCGGCAGAGGCGGTTCGTCACCCCAATTGGGATATGGGGGCGAAGATCAGCGTCGATTCCGCTACCATGATGAACAAGGGGCTGGAACTGATCGAGGCCTTCCATCTCTTTCCCGTCGGCCTGGACAAGCTCCGGATCGTGATCCATCCGCAATCCGTGGTGCATTCCCTGGTCGAGTTTCATGACCGTTCCACGCTCGCCCAGCTCGGCCCCTCCGACATGAGGGTTCCGATCGCGTCGATTCTTGCATGGCCGGGCCGCATGGAGACTCCCTGCGAGCCGCTCGATCTCGCGGCGCTGGGCAGCCTGACTTTCCACCCGCCCGATGAACTGCGTTTTCCGGCCACTCGCCTGGCGCGCGAGGCGGCAGGGGCCGGGGGCGCTGCTCCCGCGGTCCTGAACGCGGCGAATGAAGTGGCGGTGGCGGCATTCCTGGCCGGTCAGATCGCATTCACCCATATTGCCGCAAATGTCGAACGCGTGCTGGCGGCGGATTTGCCCGCGGCACCGGCTACATTGGATGACGTCTTGGTGATAGACAGGGATGCCCGCGCCGTGGCTAGAGAGATTCTGGAGTTGGCCTGACTTGACCGAGTCCCCATCGATTTTCCTGATGATTGCAGGGTTCCTGCTGGTTCTTGGGCCGCTCGTGACCATTCATGAGTTGGGCCATTACCTCGTCGGCCGCTGGTTCGGAGTGAAGGCGGAAGCCTTCTCCATCGGCTTCGGCAAGGAATTGACGGGGTGGACCGACAAGCGCGGCACGCGCTGGAAGCTTTCGGCGATTCCGCTGGGCGGATATGTTCAGTTCGCGGGGGACATGAACCCCGCAAGCCAGCCCAGCCAGGAATGGCTTGACCTGCCTGAACAGCAGCGCGCCTCCACCTTTCAGGCCAAGCCGCTCTGGCAGCGGGCGCTGATCGTCGCAGCCGGACCCTTCACCAATTTCGTGGTTGCGGTGGCGATCCTCGCGGCTTTCAACCTGGCCTATGGCAAGCTCGTCATTCCGCCGGTCGTCGCGGCCGTCGCTGAAAATTCCGCGGCAGCCAAGGCCGGGTTTCGCGAGGGGGACCGCATTCTGGCGGTGGATGGATATCCGGTGGAAAGTTTTGACCGGCTGCGCGACCGCGTGGTGCCATTCCCCGATTACGAGATCGTGCTCAAGGTCAAGCGCGGGGACCGCGTCTTCGATGTGGATTTCCGCATCCCTTCGGTGATTGAGCGGGATCGTTTCGGCAATGAAACGCGGATCGGCCGGCTGGGCATCATGTCGGTGCCGGGCGAGTTCGTGGCGGTAGGCCCGCTGGAAGCCGTCTCTCTCGGGGTCAGGCAGACCGGGGATATCATGGTCATGATGGGGCAGGGCATCGTCCAGATCGTGACGGGGAAGCGCGCGGTCGAGGAATTGGGCGGCCCGATCAAGATCGCCAAATACTCAGGCGAGCAATTGTCGCTCGGCTGGCAGCCTTTCGTTTATTTCGTGGCGCTGATTTCAATTAATTTGGCATTCATTAACCTCCTGCCAATTCCTGGCCTCGATGGCGGTCATCTGGCTTTCTACGCGTCGGAAGCCATACGCCGCAAACCCATCGGGCCGCGCAGTCAGGAATGGGCCTATCGTACTGGTATCGGCTTCGTGCTGGCTCTGATGGTGTTTGTGACGATCAACGACATTGCGTCACTTCCGCTGTTCGGCAGCTAGGCGGCCACAACACGGCGCATTTTCGCAAGATTGGCGGGGATAGAAAGTAGGACGATGCAGAATCCGCACCGGCTAGTGCTTGATCGAGAACGGTTGATCGGGCAGAGGGCGGCGTTTCCGCATGACGCCATCTGATTGCGTCGGTTTCGATCGAGGCAAATGGATGAGAATGGCGCGAACGACATCGATGGTAAGTACCGTGTCGAGGATTGGACGGGATATGGGCCGCAAGGCAGACAGAATGGGTTCCTCGCAATTTGCGATCGCGCTGCTCGGCTCTACGGTTCTTGCAGGCCTTCCAGCGGCTGCATTCGCCCAGGAGGCCGCAACGGCGAGCGGGGCCGAAGTCCAGCCCCAGCCTGCCGCACCCCTGGTCCAGACGATCAATACGCTGACCGTTGTGGGGTCTGAGCGGCTCGAGCCGGCGACCATCCTCAGCTATGTGCAATTGAGCGAAGGGCAGCCCTATACGCAGGCCGCCGCCGACCAGGCGCTCAAGGATCTGTATGCGACCGAATTGTTCGCCGATGTCAGCATCCGGAACAATGAGGGCAATGTGGTGATCGAGGTGAAGGAAAACCCGGTTATCAACCGCATCGTGCTGGAAGGCAACAAGCGGATCAAGGACGATAAGATCCTGCCCGAGATCAAGCTGGCCCCGCGCCAGATCTTCACCCGGTCGAAGGTTCGCGCGGATGTTGCCCGGATTATCGAGCTTTACAAGCGCAAGGGCCGCTTCGCCGCGGAAGTGGAACCGAAGATGGTTTCGCTGGAACAGAACCGCGTCGATATCGTGTTCGAAATCCGCGAAGGCCCGAAATCCAAGGTTCGCCAGATCAACATCATCGGCAACGAGCATTTCTCCGACGGGGAACTGCGCGGCGAGATGGTGACCAAGCAGGCGCGCTTCTTCCGCCTGTTCAGCTCCAATACCGGCTACGACCCTGATCGGCTCGCTTTCGACCAGCAGAAGCTGCGCCAGTTCTACCTGACCGAAGGCTATGCCGATTTCCGTGTCGTGTCCGCCGTGGCCGAACTCACTCCCGACAAGCAGGACTTCATCATCACTTATGTGGTCGAGGAAGGGGATCGCTATAAATTCGGCGATGTCACGGTCGAGAGCCAGCTGCGCGATTTCAACGCGGACCTGATCGCCAGGAATCTCCCGATGAAAAAGGGCGACTGGTACAATGCGAAGCAGGTCGAGGACACTGTCGAGAATATTTCCGAGGTAGCGGGAACCCGGGGCTATGCCTTTGCGGACGTCCGCCCGCGTTTCAGCCGCGACAAGGATACGCTTACCATGGGCGTGGGCTTCACCATAGCCGATGCGCCGCGCGTCTATGTCGAACGGATCGACATCAATGGCAACACGCTGACCCAGGACAAGGTTATTCGCCGCGAATTCCGCATTGCGGAAGGCGATGCGTTCAATTCCCTGCAGGTCAAGCGCTCCACCAACCGGATCAAGTCGCTCGGCTATTTCCAGGAGAATTTCGAGGTCAAGCAGCAGCAAGGCAGCGCTGCGGACCGGATCATTCTCGAAGCGAATGTGGAAGAAAAACCCACGGGCGAGCTGCAGCTCTCGGCCGGCTTCTCCAGCCTTGAGAGCTTCATTTTCCAGGGATCGATCCAGCAGCGCAATTTCCGGGGCCGGGGCCAGACCCTGGGCTTGAGCGCCAGCTATTCGAAATATTCGCGTTCCGCGCAGGTCAGCTTCACCGAGCCTTACCTGTTCGACAAGAACATATCGGCCGGCATCGATATCTACCGCCGGGATATGAACAGTTTCAATTACTTCCAACGCAATCGCAACACGACCTATGAGCGTTCGACGACCGGCTTCACTCTCCGCGCCGGTGTGCCACTGACGGAATATGTCACCGGACTGGTGCGCTATACCTTCAACTATGACGATGTGTCGTTGGGCCGCGAATTCTTCCGCAATGGCGAGTGTGAGCCTCTGCTCGCGGGCCGCTATCTCTGCGATGCGCTGGGTAAGGACACCAGTTCCATCCTCGGCGCCTCGCTGATTTATGATACGCTGGACAACCGCGCTCGGCCGACAAGAGGGCATACCGCAACGATCGGCGCCGATTTCGCTGGGTTGGGCGGTTCCGTTCGCTACGCGCGCGTGACCGCGCAAGCGGCGAAATACTGGCCGGTCGGCGGCGGGTTCATCTTTTCCGTGCGCGCGGAAGGCGGCATGATCAAGGCGCTCAGGAACCGTAGTGGTGAAGGTGTCGACGACGTCAGGCTGACCGATCGTTTCTTCCTGGGCGAGCCGCAATTGCGCGGTTTCGATATTCGCGGCGTAGGCCCGCGCGTCATTCGCAAGCCCTATGTCGACGATGATGGTGATTCCAGCACGCCAATGGTCCCGTCGGAAGATCGCGGCACCTGGACAGATGATGCGCTGGGCGGAAAGTTTTACTACACGGGCCGTGCCGAACTCGAAATCCCGCTCGGTTCCGGCGCGCGGGAACTGGGCCTGAGGCCATCCATCTTTGCCGATGTCGGTGCGGTATGGGGAGTGAAGAGCCCGAAGCTGCAGGATTTCAAGGAATCACAGTTCATTGAGAGTCTGAACGAGCAGGGTCAGCCGCTTTACACGCAGATCGATGCCGCCGAGGTGGTGGATGGCGCATGTACGGCCACGCAGACATCGACTGTCACCGACCAAATCAATCCGAACCCACCTGCTTGTCTGACCAGCAACCAGAACTCGGCGCTCGGCACGACCATTCCTCCATTCACGGAAGTTTTCCTCGGCAATACCTGGAAACCGCGCCTTGCTGTGGGTATTGGCGTGAACTGGAATTCACCGTTCGGCCCGCTTCGCATCGATTTCGCGAAAGTGCTTCTCAAGGAACCCGGCGACGACACCAAGCCGTTCTCCTTTAACGTAGGAACCCAATTCTGATGAAATTTCTCCTCAAATCGGCGGTTGCCGCCGGCCTCGTCCTATCCGTTGCCCCGGTCGCGGTGGCTCCTGCCGCCGCTCAGGCCATCAAGGGTATCGGTATCGTCAACATTCCGGCGATCATCGGCAATTCGAACGCCTACAAGACTGCGGAGCAGCAGCGCCCGGTCACTTACAAGGCGCAGATCGATCAGGCAGAGAATCGCCGCAAGCAGATCCAGGCCCAGCTGGAACCGCTGGTGAACAAGTTCGAAGCGGATCGCCGGGCGCCCAAGCCGAATGAGGCCGCGCTGCAGCAGCAGGCTGCCCAGATTCAGCAGATCGAGCAGGCCGGCCAGCGCGAGTTGCAGCAGATCCTTGCCCCGGTTTCGCTTTCCCGCGCCTATGTCGAGGAGCAGATCAGCGACAAGCTGAATGAGGCGGTGGAAAGTGCCGCGAAAAAGGCCAAGATTTCTCTCGTGATGACGCCGGACAGCGTTCTCTTCGCCGATCCGGCCTATAATCTGAACCAGGGCGTCCTGAACGAACTCAATACGCTGCTGCCCAGCGTGCAGATCGTGCCGCCGCAGGGCTGGCTGCCGCGTCAGCTGCGTGAACAGCAGGAAGCCGCGCAGGCTCAGCCCCAGCCCCAACCGGGCCAGCCCGCGCAGCCCAGCCAGCCGGCAGGCCCGCAGCCGCAGGGCCGCTAGGTCCGCACGGAACGAGGGCAAGCTGGTGAGCGGAACGACCCAGGCGGCAGGCGGCGCATACGATATCTGCAAGATATTGAATGCGTTGCCTCATCGCTATCCGTTGCTCCTGGTCGATCGGGTGGAATCCCTGACGATCGGCGAGGAGATTCACGCGATCAAGGCTGTAAGTTTCAACGAGCAGTTCTTTCAGGGCCATTTCCCTGGGCGGCCGATCATGCCGGGCGTGCTCATCGTCGAGGCGATGGCGCAGACGGCGGCCATTCTCGCAATCGAGACGCTGGAACTGGCGGGCAGCGGCAAGCTCGTCTATTTCATGGCGATCGAGGAAGCCAAGTTCCGCAGCCCGGTCGAGCCTGGATGCCTGCTGGATCTCCATGTCGGCTTCGTCCAGAAGCGCGCGCGTGTGTGCAAGTTCTGGGGGAAGGCAATGGTAGGCGGCAAACTTGCCTGCGAGGTGCAGTTCACGGCCATGGTGGCCGATCCGCCGGAGGAGCAAGCCTGACGCTTGCCTTTTGCGCGTCCTGCCTTTAAGGGCGCGCCTTTCCATTTATCCGCAGGCCGGTCGGAACCGGCCAACACATACGGAGCAGCAGCCATGAAGGCCGATATCCATCCCGATTACCACACCATCAAGGTGCAGATGACCAATGGCACCGTGTTCGAAACCCGCTCGACCTGGGGCAAGGAAGGCGACACGATGACGCTGGAAATCGACCCCACCAGCCACCCCGCCTGGACGGGTGGCCCTCAGCGCCTGCAGGATGGCGGCCGCGTCGCCCAGTTCAACAAGCGGTTTGGCGGGCTTTCGCTCAAGAAGAAATGATCGGCGCTTCGCGTGTCCGGATTTCCAAGGGCGGCCTTTCGGGGCCGCCCTTTCCGTTTGGCGGATCAGCGCCGTGTGCGGGTGAAAGTGTAGCTGAGCGCAATGCCGGCGGAATATTGGTTCCTGCGCCCGAAATTCTCCGTGATCGGTGAATCCGCCGCATCCCCCACGAGACGGTCGTAGCGCCCATAGGCGGCGAGGCCCCATTGCGGGGAAAGCTGATAGAGCGCACCCAGCGTTCCACCGAGCGACTGGATGCCGGAGCCGGGCGAATAGGCTTCCACCCCCGCTGCGGCGGATTCCTGCGGAGTTACGCCGAAATAGGCGCGCTGATGGCGGCGATTGCCCCACTCCAGCCGGGGACCGATCGAGATCAGCCATTTGTCGCGGTCGCGCAGGATGTAATCCAGCCCTGCGCCGATCACCCAGCCATCATGCCCGCCGATGCCCCGGCGGATCTCCGTGAAGCCATAGAGACGATCGCCGATCTCCGCCTGCAGCGAGACGCCTGCCTCGGCCGTGGCCTTGACCGGCGCAATGCCAGGCGCGGTATCGTTCACGCTGCGCCTGGCGGTGAAGGTCATAACCGGGCCTAGATAGATGCCCTCCACGCTGACGATGGGTATCCCGAAGCCTTCATCCGGCGCTTCATAGGCAAATTCCTCCTCGCCCCTGGCGCGGCTGAAATCGAAGAAGGGGGAAAAGCGGGTATCTTTCGCACCGGGATAGGCGGGGCCGATTTCCGGGCCGGCGTAGATCCTGATCCGCTCGGTCGACCGGGCCGGGGGCGGCGTGTCCTGCCCCCATGCGGCTTGGGGCGAATATATCAGGAGAAATGCGAGAATCCCTGCATAAGCAGGCTGGCGCGCTTTGCCGCTCTTCATAGGCATGCTCGATCCGTTCAGGCGCCAGATCAGCCCCATGGGCGTTCCCTGTACCATTTGGTGATGATGTATTTGACGCCCTTGCGGACCTTCATCCCGTGATGCAGCGTTGCCGGGTTGACCTGCCCGTCCGGCTTCCGGTTGTTCCATGCCAGCAGCCTTCCGCGCTCCGGCTGGAAGGTCTTGCCGAGTTCCTTGAAGCGCGTGCCGCCGCCTGCATCGACCGTGTTGAGATAGATCATTATCGTCCAGGTGCGTTGGCCGGAGACTGAGCAATAGCGCTGGTAATCCTGGCCCCAGGGATCGAAATAATCGGTGTGGGCCTTGAATTCCTGCCCGACATCGTAACGCTGCCCCTGCACGGGTTCTCCATATTCCGGGGCGATCCCGGAAATGGCATTCAGCCGCCCTTCCAGCTCTTCCGCGGCAGGCTCGCCTGCATCGAGATCGCAGGTTTCGCTGGTCCGGAAATAATCGTCCCCATTCGGGTCCGCGATGGTCGAAGGGCGGCGATTGAGGTCGATCAGCCGGATCAGCTCGTCGCACAGCGGGGCGGGGAGGAACGCCTTGCAGGTGAAGACTTCGGCTGCGGAGACGGGAATGCGCTGAATGCCGGGCCAGATGGCCAGCTTCTCGGCCGAAGTGTCACCGCTTGCGCCCATATCGGGGAGGCATAAGCCCTTGCCGGGCAAAGGCAAGCCGCAAGCTTCAGGGCACAAGCCGGGAGGAAACCGCCTTTGCAATCTCTGGAGATGCGCAGTTTTCACTTTCCAAATCGGGCGGTCTGTGCGAGAGGCTCGCCGCCGCGCGGTATCCCGGTTTCAGGCCGGGTCCCGAATATATGGCGATCGTAGCTCAGTTGGTTAGAGCGCCGGTTTGTGGTACCGGAGGTCGTGGGTTCGAACCCCATCGATCGCCCCATTTCCTTGCAGCTTTGGATGTCTCGCCATTGCGATCCACTGGCGAATCAAGGGGTATGATGACCGCCTTCTGGACCGAACCCGATTTCGACGATCATGAACTGGTCGAGGTGATCCGCGACCGTGCATTCGGCCTGACCGCCATCATTGCGATTCACTCCACGCATCTCGGGCCCGCGGGCGGCGGCGCGCGCTTCTGGCACTATGCCGAACCCGCGGATGCCATGCGCGATGCGCTGCGCCTCTCACGCGGGATGAGCTACAAGAACGCCATGGCGGGCCTGCCCGCCGGCGGCGGCAAGGCCGTGATCCTGGCCGATGTGGCTCGCTCCAAAACTCCCGAAATGCTGTCCGCCTTCGGCGATGCGATCGAGGCGCTCGGCGGGCGTTATGTTACTGCTGAAGATGTTGGCATGGCGGAGGCGGATATGGCGGCCATTGCGGAACGCACGGATCATGTCTCCGGCCTGCCGGTCGAAAATGGTTCCGCCGGCGGCGATCCCGGGCCGTTTACGGCAATGGGGATATATCTTGGCATCAAGGCTGCGGTTGCCCACAGGCTGGGGCGGGATTCCATGGATGGCGTCCATGTGGCGGTGCAGGGCGTCGGCAGCGTCGGCGGCGGAGTTTCACGCCTTCTCGCCAGGGACGGGGCGCGGCTGACTCTTGCGGATATAGATGGCCCGCGTGTCGTGGCGCTCGCCGAACAACTCGGCGCGGCCACGGTCGATCCCTCGCGTATCATGGAAGTGGAATGCGATGTATTCAGCCCCAATGCGCTGGGCGCGATACTGGACGATGCCGGCATCGCCCGCCTCAATGTGCCCATCGTGGCGGGCGGCGCCAACAACCAGCTCGCCCGGCCGGAACATGGGCTGGCGCTCGCGGGCCGGGGCATTCTCTATGCACCCGATTATGTGATTAATGCGGGGGGCATCATCAATGTCACGCTGGAATATGTCGCCCGGCGCAACGGCGAGCATTGCGGCGTGGATGAAGTGCATTCGCGGATCGCGCAGATCCCCGGGCGCCTGACCCGGATCTGGCGGGAAAGCGAGGAGAGCGGGCTGACTCCGGATATGGTTGCCGACCGCATGGCCCAGGCGTCGATCGGCCGGTAATCTTCGGCTGGAGAGGGGGAAGCACTTGCCTGACACCTCGGCACCTGCCAAAGGCACCGCAAGCTCCGGATAGCCCCGACCCATGCACGGTTTTGCCAATCCTGCCCGTTTCCTGCGCCTTGCGCGCTGGCTTACCGCGCCTCTGCTGCTTGGCGGCCTGGCGATTTCCGGCGCCGCGCTTGCCTATGGCTGGTTCGCGGTGCCGCCCGACCGCCTGATGGGCGAGACGGTGCGCATCCTGTTCATCCATGTCCCCACTGCCTGGCTCGGCATGGGCGGCTGGACCATGATTGCGATTGCCAGCCTGGTGGAGCTTGTCTGGCGCCATCCGCTGGCGGGTATCGCGGCGCGCGCCGCGGCGGTGCCGGGCGCTGTCTTTACCGCCATATGCCTCGTCACCGGCTCGATCTGGGGCCGGCCTGCCTGGGGCACCTGGTGGGTATGGGATGGGCGCCTGACCAGCATGCTGGTGCTGCTGTTCCTCTATTTCGCCTATATCGCCCTGGCCGGCGCGGCGCAGCGGGATGGCGCGTCCAACCGGATTCCGGCGATCTTCGGGCTGGTCGGGGCCATCAATGTGCCGATCATCAACCGTTCGGTGGTGTGGTGGAATTCCCTCCATCAGCCGCCCAGCATCACGCTCGGAAAGTCCGCCATCGACCCGGCCTTCCTCTGGCCGCTGCTGGTGGCGGCGATCGGCTTCTCCTTGATATTCGGCGGCGTGATGCTGGCGCGAATGCGCGCCCTGCTGGCGGATATACAGACCGAGGCCCGCTTGCGGCGCAAGGTGCTGGAGGCGTAAGGCGGGCTATGCGCGAAGCGCTCGATCAATGGCTGTTCGTGGCGGCCGCCTATGCCGTCGGCATCATCGGAACGCTGCTGCTTGCGGGGTGGAGTTGGCTCGCCATGCGGCGCGCCGAAGCGAGGCGTGACAAGGCGCGCGGGAAATGAGCGGCAGGATCGCGCCCAAGCATCAGCGGCTGGTCCTGCTCCTGATCGCGCTTGCCGCCCTGATAGGCGCGGGCCTGCTGGCGGCATGGGCCTTGCGCAGCCAGGCCAGCTACTTCTATGTGCCGAGCGAGATGGCCGCTTCCCCGCCGGATGCCACGCGCGCCGTGCGCCTTGGCGGCATGGTCGAGGAAGGTTCGATCAACACCATGCCCGACGGCGTCACCATCCGCTTCATCGTGGGTGACGGGAAGGCGCGCGTCCCGGTCCGCTATGCGGGAATATTGCCGGATCTCTTCGTGGAAGGGTCCGGCGTGGTGGCGGAAGGCCGCCTGGAGCCGGACGGCACCTTCGTGGCCGACAATCTTCTTGCCAAGCATGACGAGAATTACATGCCGCGGGAATTGCAGGACATGACCGCCGAGCAGGCGCGGGCGACCGTGGCGGAAACTTCGCGATGAGGGCGGCCGGCGAATGATCGCCGAATTCGGACTGGCCGCCCTGTGGCTGGCCGCGTCGCTGGCTGTCCTGCAGTTGCTTGGCGGTGCGGTTGCGCTGCGGGAAGGGGAGGAAAGGCTGGCGGTGCTGGTGCGCCCGGCCGCCGCCGTGCAGGGCGTTCTTGCCGCGCTTTCCTTCGGCGCGCTACTGCTGTTGTTCACCCGCACCGATCTGTCGGTGAAGCTGGTGGCGATGAATTCCCACTCCGCCAAGCCATTCATCTACAAGCTGTCCGGCGCATGGGGCAATCACGAAGGCTCCATGCTGCTGTGGGTCACGGTGATGGCGATGGCCGGCGCGCTGATCGCCCTGCTGGAACGCCGCCTGCCGGAAAAGACCATACAGGCCACCCTGGCGGCGCAGGCCTTTGTCGGGCTAGGCTTCTACGCCTTCCTGCTGTTTTCGTCGAACCCGTTCGAGCGGCTGCCGGAACCGGCGGCGGAAGGCATGGGGCTGAATCCGCTGCTGCAGGACATCGGCCTCGCGCTTCATCCGCCGACGCTTTATTTCGGCTATGTCGGGCTTTCGGTGGCGTTCAGCTTCGCGGTGGGGGCGCTGATCACCCGCCAGGTCACGCCTGCCTTCGCCCGCGCGATGCGCCCTTGGGTGCTGGGTGCCTGGATCTTCCTTACCCTGGGGATCACGGCGGGCAGCTACTGGGCCTATTACGAGCTGGGCTGGGGCGGCTGGTGGTTCTGGGACCCGGTCGAGAACGCATCGCTCATGCCGTGGCTCGCCGCGACCGCTCTGCTCCATTCGGCCAGCGTGCTGGCGGCGCGCGATGCCTTGCGGGCCTGGACCATCATGCTGGGCGTGGTCGCTTTCTCGATGTCGATGGTCGGCACCTTCCTGGTGCGCTCGGGAATCCTGACGAGCGTTCACGCCTTCGCGGTGGACCCGGAACGGGGCAGCTTCATCCTCGCCTTGCTGGCGATCTATATCGGTGGCGCGCTGACATTGTTCGCCTTGCGCGCGGGCACCGTGGCCGAGGGGGAGCGTTTCGCGGTGACCAGCCGCGAGGGCGCGCTGGTCTTCAACAATGTGATGCTGTGCGCGATCCTGGGGATCGTGCTGCTGGGCACGCTTTATCCGCTGCTGACCGAGGCCTTCGATGTGAAGGTTTCGGTGGGGCCGCCCTATTTCAATCCGGCGGGCGCGATATTTTTCGTGCCGATGGTGGTGGTGATGGCGATCGGGCCGTTGCTGCGCTGGCGGCGCGACTGGCTCGGCCGCGTGAAAACCCCGCTGATCTTCGCCGCGCTGGTGAGCCTCGCGACTCTGGTGGGCGTATTGGCATGGAACCCCCCAGGGTTTCTGTCGCTGCTGGGGTTCGCGATGGCGACCGGGCTTGGAGTGGCGAGCCTGTTGCCCTTGCGGGGCAGGAGCCTGCGGCGCTTGCCGCTGGCGGTGTGGGGCATGGTCATCGCCCATCTCGGCATTGCGGTATCCCTGTTCGGCATGGCTTCGGAAAGCGCGTTTTCCGTGGAGAAGCTGGTCGCCGCCCGGGTGGGGGAAACCATGACGGTCGGTCCCTGGCAAGTGCGCCTGAACGCGGTGGAGCCGGTTGCCGGCCCTAACTGGACCGCGATGGAAGGCAGGCTGGCGGCGGAATATCGAGGCGGTCGCGCGGTCACGGTGACGCCCCAGTCCCGCACTTTCTGGGCGCCGGAGCAGGAAACCAGCGAATCCGCGCTGCTGACGCGCTGGAATGGCCAGCTTTATGCAGTGCTAGGCGATGAGTCCGATGATGGCCGCTGGCAGCTGCGGCTGTGGTGGAAGCCATTCGTCACCCTGATCTGGTTCGGTGGAATGCTGATTGCGCTGGGCGGCCTGCTGGCTTTGCTGGGCCGTCTGGCGAACGATCTGAAGCGCCGGACGGCGCAGGCGAAGATTGCCGAACGCAAGGCGGAGATGGGCTGATGAGCGGGCTTCGCTGGACAATCTGGCTACCCCTGGCGGTGTTCGCCGCTTTTCTGGCCCTGGTGGGATTGCAGCTCTACCGCCCCGCGGAGCGCGAGGTGCAAAGCGCGATGATCGGCAAGCCGGTTCCGCAATTCGCCTTGCCCGCGGCCAGCCCGGACCGGCCCGGCGTTTCCACGGCGGATTTCAGGGACGGGAAGCCGAAGCTGCTCAATATCTGGGCCAGCTGGTGCATTCCCTGCGCGGCCGAGGCCCCGCAACTGGCCGAATTGCAGGTGCAGGGTGCGCAGATCGTCGGCGTTGCCATTCGCGACAAGCCGGAGGATGTGGCCGCCTTCCTCGCGCAATACGGCAATCCCTATGCCCGGATCGGGGCGGACAATCTCTCCTCGATCCAGCTCGAGATCGGATCGTCCGGCGTGCCCGAAACCTTCGTGGTCGATGGGCAGGGCATCATCCGCTATCAGCATATCGGCGACGTGCGGAAGCGGGACGTGGCCATCCTGCTGGACAAGCTGAAGGAGGCGGGGGAATGAGACATGTTCTGCTCGCTCTCATGCTGGCGTTTTCGCTGCAAGCGCCCGCCCTTGCGCAGGATTCGCTCCCGCCCGCGCCCTATGCCTATCGCCAGCTCGATGATCCCGAGCAGGAAGCGCAGGCGCAGGCGCTGATGGAGACGCTGCGCTGTCTCAAGTGCCAGAGCCAGTCGATTGCCGATTCGGATGCGCCGATGGCTGGCGATATGCGCCATCAGGTCCGTATACGCATCGCCGCCGGCGAGGCTCCGGAATCCATTCGTGCCTGGCTGGTGGAGCGGTATGGCGATTATGTGAGCTATAAGCCCCGTCTGGACGGTGCGACATGGCCTCTGTTCGTCGTGCCGCTGCTTCTGGTGCTGTTAGGTGCCGTTGTGCTGCTCCGTCGGTTCGGCAGGCGCCCATGAGCTGGGCCATTGCGATCGGCGTGGCATTGGCGGCCTTCCTGGCGATGGCGGCTCTGTTCCGCCTTCCGCGCTGGGCCTGGAGCAGCGTGGGCGCCACGCTGATGCTGGGGCTGGCCGGCTATGCCACCCAGGCGACGCCGGACATAGCCGGAGCGCCCCGGGACGCCGTGCGTTCCGCCAGCGCTGAAGGTCCGCTGATCGTCGAGGCTCGCCAGCGTTTCAGCGACACCCATCTTCCGAATAATTATCTTATCATTTCAGATGCTTTTACGCGGCGCGGAGATTTTGCCAGCGCCGCCGAGGCATTGAGAACGGCGGTACGGGAACAACCTGACGATGCGGAAGCCTGGCTGGCGATGGCCAATGCCCTGGCGGCGCATTCCGAAGGCAATCTCTCTCCGGCCGCACTTTATGCCTATCGTCGCGCGGAAGCGGCCGCGCCAGATGCCGCCGGGCCGGATTTCTTCATGGGTGTGGCGATGCTCCGCTCGGGCAAGCTGGTCGAAGCGCACCAGCTTTGGTCGAGGGCGCTGGCCAGGACCGCATCCGATGCGCCGTGGCGGGCCGATCTCGAATTGCGGGTCAGGGGGTTGGAAGAACTTCTCCGCCGCATCGCGGCACAGGCTGAGTGATGCTGTTGCGGTGCCCACCGCATATTGCTAAGCGCCAGCCCCCACAATCCGGAGTCCGGCCACGGGTCCCGGAAGGCATCAGGGGTGCGCAATCTCGATGAGTGACGCCGTGATCGAAGGCGAAGCTGAGCCTCCGCAACCGGGGCATGGCGCGCATCAACCGGATGGGAACATCCTGAAACTTGCCGTTGGCGCACTGGGCGTGGTGTTCGGGGATATCGGCACCAGCCCGCTCTATGCGCTGCGCGACACCTTTGCCGGGCACCATCCGCTGCCTCTCGACGAGCTGCATGTCTACGGCATCATCAGCCTGATGTTCTGGTCGATGATGATCATCGTGACGCTCAAATACGTATTCATCATCATGCGCGCCGACAACAAGGGAGAGGGGGGCAGCCTCGCCCTGCTCGCGCTGATCAACATGAATGTCGGCCAGCGGCGATGGAGCGCCGGCATCGTCCTGCTGGGCGTGTTCGCGACGGCTCTGTTCTATGGGGACAGCATGATAACCCCCGCCGTCTCCGTGCTGAGCGCGATCGAAGGCGTGGCGGTCTATTCGCCTGGAATGGGGCCGCTGGTGGTTCCGCTGGTGGTGGGCATCATCATTGTCCTGTTCTTCATACAGCAGCGCGGCACGGCGCGGGTTGCCGCCTTGTTCGGCCCGATGATGACGCTCTATCTGGCGACGATCGCGATCCTCGGGATCATGAGTATCGCTGCCATGCCCAGCGTCATCGGCGCTTTGAGCCCGCATCATGCAGTTGCGATGTTCATTGCCGATCCGCTGCGCGGCTTCCTGGCCATGGGCGCTGCGGTGCTGGCGGTGACCGGCGTGGAAGCGCTTTATGCCGACATGGGGCATTTTGGCCGCCCGCCGATCCGGCTGTCCTGGCTGAGCCTGGTTCTTCCAGCCCTCGTCCTGAATTATCTCGGCCAGGCATCGCTGTTGATGCGGGAACCGGCGGCGCTGGAAAGCCCGTTCTATTTTCTCGCTCCGCAATGGTTCCAGTGGCCGCTGTTGCTGATAGCCAGCATGGCGGCGGTCATCGCCGCCCAGGCCGTGATAACAGGCGCGTTCTCCGTCACCCAGCAGGCCATCCAGCTGGGTTTCATCCCTCGCATGTCGATCAAGCATACCAGCAAGGCCATGGGGCAAATCTATATCCCGGCGGTCAACTGGGCCTTGATGATTGCGGTGCTGCTTCTGGTCGTGGTGTTCCAGCGTTCATCCAACCTGACTGCCGCCTATGGCATTGCGGTGACCGGGGCGATGCTGATCGACAATTTCCTGCTCGCCGTGGTGCTTTTCGCCATGTGGAAATGGAAATGGTGGCAGGCTGCGCCATTGCTGCTGCTCTTTTTCGTACTGGATGTCGCCTATCTGAGCGCCAACCTCACGAAGATTCCGGATGGCGGCTGGATTCCGCTTCTCATCGGATTGTTCATCTTCATCTTGCTCACGACCTGGGCGAAAGGCCGCGCGTTGATGCGCCAGAACATGGCCGAGGCGTCGATCCCGATCGAGGTATTCGCGAAAAGCGCCCACAACAGCGCGGCGCGGGTGCCCGGAACCGCGATCTTCATGGCATCGAGCAATACCGGCGTGCCGTCCGCGCTGCTCCACAATATCAAGCACAACAAGGTGCTGCATGAACGCGTGATCATTCTGACCGTGGAGATCGAGGACGTGCCGACCCTGAACGGGTCCGAGCGCTGGGAGGTCGTCGATCTGAGCGAGGGCTTCTATCGTCTGACCTTGCATTTCGGCTTCCTGGAGGAAACCAATGTGCCGGCGGCGCTCGCGAAGGTGGATATGTGCGGAGAGCCGTTCGACATGATGAAGACCAGCTTCTTCCTGTCTCGCCAGACCCTGCTCAGTTCCAAGAATCCCGGAATGGCGATCTGGCGCGAGAAGCTGTTTGCCTGGATGATGCGCAATGCCGCCGCGCCGATGGATTTCTTCCGCCTGCCGACCAACCGGGTGGTCGAACTGGGCAGCCAGCTGGAGATCTGATCGCTGCCATAGGAAAGAGCGGCGCCTTGCGCACCGCCCCTTCACGATAGTTGGACGCGGACCCTAGTTGACCACGTTCGCGCTGACCATCGCATACATCATCGGCAGCGAAAGCAGCAGGTTCGTGCGGCTGGCTATAAGGGCGCGAGGGGCTGCGGCGGCCTTTTCCTCGGCGCTGGCTTCGACAATGCCCAGAATCTTCTTCTGCGCCGGCCAGATGATGAACCACACGTTGAAGGCCATGATGAGCGCAAGCCACATTCCCAGGCCGATCAGGTTGATCCCGTCCGCGCCCTGGCCGCCGAAGGTAAGGGCCAGCGCGCCATATCCGTTGTGGAATGCAATGGCCAAGCCGGTGATTACCGTCAGCAGAGCCGCATAGCGGAAGAAGAAAAGCACCTTGGGCGCGATGAAGCCGGTGATGGCGCCCTTCTGCTCCGCGGGAATCGAGGGCATGGTCGGCACCTGAACGAAGTTCAGATAATAGAGAAGCCCGATCCACAGCACCCCGAAGAACAGGTGGAGCCAGCGGAATACGTCATCGGTTATCGACTTCGGATCGCCTCCCGTCCAGCCTGCGAATGAAACGATCACGACGATCGCGGCTATCAGCCCGACCGCCAGAACCAGATGCAGATTACCGAAAAACTTGGCCATGTTCGTTCCCCCTTACTTCTCGTTCTTATACCCGCAATTACGGGCGGAAGCGGGGGCATAATAGAAAACAACCGGCCTTTGTCACATGATTTCGTGGAATATCAGGAAGGCGGGATCTGGCTTTCCGCTTCTTCCTGCCCCTTCTCGCCCAGGCCGTGGCGCAGCAGCATGGGAATCTGGGAGAAGGTGAACAGGAAGGACAGGGGCATGAAGACCCAGAGCTTTGTGGCCAGCCAGTCTCCGAAAGAGAGCCACAGGCGCAGCCCTTCGTTCAGCGCGGCCAGGAACAGGAAGAAAAACCCCCAGTTGCGCGAGAGCAGCATCCATCCTTCGTCGTCCAGGCCCTCGAAAGCGGATTCGAGCAGGATCTTGAGCAGCGCCTTGCCCTTCCAGTATCCCACGAGGAGGACCGCGGCGAACAGAATGTAGATCGCCGTAGGCTTGATCTGCACATAGAATGGATCGTGGAGCAGGATCGTCAGCCCCCCGAAGCCGACGATCAGCGCCGTGGAAAGCCACAGCATCGGCGAAACCTTGCCGAGCCGCCATTTCGAGATGCCCAGCGCCGCGATGGCGGCGACGATGAAGGCGCCGGTGCCGCGCATCACCGCGAACACCTCGCCCACGGCATCTTCCTTGTCGGCCGGCGAATAGTGGCGATAGACCAGGAAGAAAATGAGCAGTGGCCCATAATCGACCACCAGGTTCAGCCAGCCCGATTTCTTCTTTTCAGCAACCATTATGCCACCCCTGCGATCACACGCGCGACCAGATCCGGATCGAAGGGGCGCAGATCGTCTATCCGTTCGCCCACCCCGATCGCGTGGATCGGCAAGCCATATTGTTCCGCAGCCGCGACGAGAACGCCGCCGCGCGCGGTTCCATCGAGCTTGGTCATGATCAGGCCGGTAACGCCTGCGACTTCCTTGAAGATCTCGATCTGCGAAAGGGCATTCTGCCCGTTGGTGGCATCCAGCACCAGCACCACATCATGCGGCGCTTCGGGATTGAGGCGGCCCAGAACGCGCCGAATCTTCGCCAGTTCGTCCATCAGTTCCCGCTTGTTCTGAAGCCGGCCCGCCGTATCGACGACCAGGGCGTCGATGCCCTGAGATGTCGCCGCCTTGACCGCATCGAACACCACGCTGGCCGGATCGCTGCCTTCCGGCCCCTTGACGATCGGCACGCCCAGCCGGTCCGCCCAGACTCCCAGTTGGCCGATGGCGGCGGCACGGAAAGTATCGCCCGCCGCCAGCATCACGCCGTAATCCTCTTCCTGAAAGAGGTGGGCGAGCTTGGCGATGGTGGTGGTCTTGCCGCTGCCATTCACGCCGATGACGAGAATTACTTGCGGGCGGGGGAAGGCGGTGATTTCCAGCGGCTTGGCCACGGGGCGCAATATCGCCGCTATCTCCTCGGCCACCGCTTCGCGCAGTTCCTTGTCGCTGATGCTCAGTCCGAAACGCTTGCCGGCGAGCTTCTCCCTGATCCGCGCCGCGGCCGATGGGCCGAGATCGGAAAGGATGAGCGCATCTTCCACCTCATCCAGCGTGGCGTCATCGAGCTTGGCGGTGCCGCCGCCGATCCCGGAAAGATTTTCGGAAAGTCGGTCGGAAGTCTTTCGAAACCCGCCCAGCAGGCGTTCCGACCAGCTTGGTTCGCTCATTGCAGCACGCCGTTCTCGAGTTTGGTGGGAGTGATGGCAAGAATGGTGCGCGGCGGTGTCCCGGCGGGCAAGGCGACGCGCGCGAAGTTTTCGGCGTAGCCCGTCCCGTCGCGCTCGGCGAGGACGGTCAGTTCGGCGCCGATAAGCCCCCCGAGCCAGAAGGATCGCACACGGGCCACTTCCGCGCGGAGTTGCGAGGCGCGTTCCTTGATCGCCGCCTTGTCGACCTGTGGCATTCGCGCCGCCGGAGTGCCGGGGCGGGGGGAATAGGGAAATATGTGCCCGTGGACGATGCCGAGTTCTGAGATGATGGAGAGGCTGTTGGCGTGCATTGCTTCGGTTTCGGTAGGAAAACCGGCGATCAGATCCGCGCCTATGGCGATGTCCGCTCGGCGCTTGCGAAGCCGCTCCACGAGATTGACGACGTCCACGCGAAGATGGCGGCGTTTCATGCGCTTCAAGATCAGGTCGTTGCCGGATTGCAGGGAAAGATGGAGATGGGGCATCATCCGTCGTTCGCTCGCCAGCAATTCGAACAATTCCCCGTCGATCTCGATCCCATCGAGCGAGGACATCCGCAGCCGTTGCAATTGCGGGAAGCGGCTCAATATGGTGCTTGCCAGCGCGCCCAGGGCAGGGGTGCCCGGCAGGTCATGGCCCCAGGAGGTCACGTCCACCCCGGTCAGCACCACCTCCGGCGCGCCCTGGGTAAGGTGCCGTTCGACATCGTCCAGCACTTCCGGGATGGAGAGGGAACGGCTCCGCCCCCTGCCTTGCGGGATCACGCAGAAGGTGCAGGCATGGTCGCAGCCGTTCTGGATGGCGATGAAGGCCCGGGTGTGACTGGGCGCAGCGGGCTTCGGCTGCACAGGCACATTCCACGCCCGCGCATCCAGCTTGGCTCCATTCGCGACAATACCGTCGATTTCCGGCATGGTTGCCAGTTCGGCCCGCTCGATCTCGGCGGCGCAGCCGGTCACCAGAAGGCGCGCGTCGGGCCGCCGCCGCCTTGCCCGCCGGATGGCCTGCCGCGTCTGGCGCACGGCTTCGGCCGTCACCGCGCAACTATTGACCACGACGATGTCCGGCTCGTTTCCCAGCAGCGACCGGATTGCCTCGCTTTCCGAGATATTGAGACGGCAGCCCAGGGAAATCACCTCCACGCTCAAGCGAAGGCTCCCCATTCGAAACTTCCGCGAAAGGATTCGCCCGCCGGCCCGGTCATGGTGATCGCGCTGTCTTCGCCCAGCGCGATTGCCAGCGTTCCGCCAGGCAAGGCTACCGTGACTTGTCGCTCGACAAGGCCGCGCTTGATCGCCGCCGCCGCCGTGGCGCAGGCGCCGGTCCCGCAAGCGCGGGTCAGGCCCGCGCCGCGTTCCCACACCCGCAGCCTGATGGAGTGACGATTGACGATGGTGGCCACATTCACGTTCACCCGCTCGGGAAACAGGGGATCGTTCTCTATCTGCGGGCCAAGCCGGTCGAGTTCGATGGAATCGGTATCCGGCACGAAGAAGACCACATGCGGATTGCCGACGTTGACGGCGATGGGGTTTTCCAGCCCGTCCCACCCGACCGGCATGCTGTAGGTGTCCATCGCATAGGCCAGCGGAATCTCGTTCCATTCGAAACGAGGATGGCCCATGTCCACCGCGATCCCGTGATCGGCGGGCCGGGCATGGATGATGCCGCCGGCGGTTTCGATGCGCGCCGGCTCTCCATGCAGCAGCGCCACCGCGCGGCTGGCATTGCCGCAGGCTTCCACCTCTCCGCCGTCGGGATTGAAAATCCGCATCCGGAAGTCGGCGGCCTGGCTGCCCTCGATCACGACAAGCTGGTCGCAGCCGATTCCGGTGCGCCTGTCCGCAAGGCTGCGGGCAAGGGCCGTATCGACCGGCGGCACATTGCCGACGCGCCTGTCGATCACGACAAAGTCGTTCCCGAGGCCGTGCATCTTGACGAAAGCTACGCGCATAGCCTTGCGCGTCTAGGGATTGCGAGCCTTCCCGTCCAGAGGTGCGGAAAAGCGGATGCCCGCTCAGCCTATGGCCTTGCGCCTGGCATCCTTGGGATCGAATTGCGGCGGTTCGGCCCGCGCGCTGGCTTTTGCTGGAAATGAAGGCGTTTCCGCCAGCAGCTTCTGTTCGGCAAGCCGGGTGAGGGTGGCATCGGCGTCTTCCGGCCGGCCGTAGAGATAGCCCTGGCCCTTCATCTGCCCCAGTTCCCTAAGGACGGAGAGAACGCGATCGTTTTCAATGCCTTCGGCGGTGACCGGCAGGTTCAGCCCCTTGGCAAGCGAGATGATCGCTTCCACGAGCTTCGGGTTGCATTTGTCCGAACCGAGTTCCGCGATGAAGCTGCGGTCGATCTTGAGGCGGTCGAACGGCAGGGAGCGCAGCTGGGCAATGCTCGAATAGCCTGTGCCGAAATCGTCGAGGCTGATCTTGATGCCCTGATTCTTGAGGCTGGTGACGACGGAGCGGACCTCGCCGATATTCTCGTGCAGGCAGCTTTCGGTGATTTCGATGTCCAGACGATGCGGGGGAAAGCCGCTGTCTGTCAGCATTTTCAGGAGCTTCTGCGCAAACCATGGGTCTTGCAGTTGCAGAGGCGAGATGTTGACGGAAAGGAGAAGGTCGGGATTCCAGTTCTTCGCATCCCGCAGCGCCTGCCTGATAAGCGATTCCGACAGCTCGGAGATGACGCCTATCTCCTCCGCGATGGGGATGAATATCTCGGGGCTGACAATTCCCAGTTCCGGCGAGTTCCAGCGCGCGAGCATCTCGAAGCCGACCAGGCGGCCGCTGTCGATATCGATCTGCTGTTCGTAATAGGGGACGAATTCACCCTTGCCGATGCCGCGCCGAATCCCCTGTTCCATCTGGCTGCGGAAGCGCAATTCGCTTTCCATTGCCGGCTGGAACCAGGCGTAGCGGTTCCGCCCCCTTTTCTTCGCGTGATACATCGCGATGTCGGCATTATGCATCAGCAGTTCCCAGTCGGCGTGCTCGGCCTGCTCCGGAAGGTTCGAATCGATTCGATCTATTCCGATAGATGCGGTGATCTCGAAGATGGTTTCGCCGATGACGATCGGCTGCGCGATGGCCTGGATTATCCCGGTCGCAAGCTGGTCGATCCGGTCGGGATTGTGGGGATCGCATGTGACGATGCATGCGAATTCGTCGCCGCCCAGACGTGCGACCACCCCGTCGTGCAGTATCGTCTCCTGCAGCCGTTTCGCGGTTTCCTGGAGCACGGCATCGCCCATCCCGTGCCCGTTGAGATCGTTGACCAGCTTGAAGCCATCGAGATCGAGAACCATCATCGCGACTATTCGCCCGGATCGCCGCGCCTTCTCGATGAGATCGGCCGAGGCGGGGCCGATGCTGCGGCGGTTGAGGCAATTCGTCAGGGAATCGGTTTCAGCAAGCACCCGCGCCTGCTCCTCAGCCTTTCGACGCTCGCGCACCTCCTGCGTCAGTTCGCGATACCGGCGCCAGCCGAAGATGATGAGAGCGATATTGAGGAGCAGCGGGTTGATGAGCAGCGCATTCGGACGGTTGCCGTCGGCGAGCCAGTAATCCACCAGCAGCGGCAGCACGGAACCGCCGGTTCCGACGAACAGCAATATCGCCGAAATCGCAACGCCAAGCACGACTATGTCCCGATCCGCCTTCCTGAGACGATCGTTTCCCGGGCTTGCGCCCTGTATTTCGCTGTTGCCGCTCTCTGCCAAGCGAAGCCCCCTTCGCGTGATGTGTCGAACGAAATGCATCCGATAGACTGAAATTTTAGTTAAAAGCGGTTCGGAAGCATTCCGGTGGCCGCGATCAGGGTTTGGCCAGCCCGATTTCCCTGAGCCTTTGCTGGAGATAGGCGTCGGCGGCGATCGGTTCGGGATAGCGATCGGGATTGCCGCTGCCGATGCATTGGGGAAGGGTGCGGATCAGGAAGTCGCTGCGCAAATGCAGGAAGAACGGCATGGCATAGCGGCTGCGTCCGGCCGCTGACCCGGAAGGATTTCGCACCCTGTGCGTGGTTGATGGGAGGACGTGATTGGTGAGGCGCTGGAGCATGTCGCCGATATTGACCACCAGCGTGCCTTCCGGAGGCGCGACGTCGATCCACGCGCCATTGCGGTCGAGCAGTTGAAGCCCGGATTCCTCTGCCCCGAGCAGCAAGGTGATGAGATTGATGTCCTCATGCGCTTCGGCCCGGATCGCGCCTTGCGCATCATCCTCGACGGGCGGGTAATGGAGGAGACGCAATATCGAGTTGCCGTCCTTGGTCGCGGGTCGGAACCAATCTTCCGCAAGTTTCAGATGTAGCGCGATGCGGGATAGAAGAAGCCCGCCGACGCGGTCCATCTCCGAAAACAGCGCGCCGAGGGTTTGTTCGAATCCTTCGCGCGAAAGGGGCCAGATATTGGCCGGCATGACCGATTCCAGAGGATGCCCGGCGGGAAGATCGCGCCCGACATGCCAGAACTCCTTCAGGTCATGGCGAGTGGCGCCCTTGGCTATTTCGGTTCCGAACGGGGTATAGCCGCGTGCGCCTGCAATGCCCGGCACATGGTAGCGGCGCTTCTCCGCGTCCGGCAAGGCAAAGAACGCCCTGGTCAAGTCCCAGGCCCGGGCGACCAGCTTCCGGTCCAGCCCATGGTCGCGGACGAGCGCGAAGCCGAATTGGCGAAAACTGCGTCCGATTGCTTCGGCAAAGGCGCCGGCCGGATCGGCAAGGGACAGAACGGGAAGTGCGGGAGAGTCCATATGGCCCGGTGGGAAGTTTGCGGCTAAGCCGCCGTCCTAACGTCTGACGGGAGCATATGCATGGCAAAAAGCTATTGGCTGATGAAGTCCGAACCCGACGCCTATAGCTGGGACGATCTCATGGCCGAAAGGGAAGGGACCTGGGATGGGGTGCGCAATCATCGGGCCGCGAACAATCTGCGCGCGATGAAGCCGGGCGATCAGGCGTTCTTCTATCACTCCAATATCGGCAAGGAGATTGTCGGCATTGTCGAGATCAGCGCAGGGGGGATAGTCGACCCGACCGATCCTGAGGGGAAATGGGCGGCGGTGAAGGTGAAGCCGGTGCGCAAGCTGGGCCGGGCGGTCACGCTTCGGGAGATCAAGGCCAACCCGACGCTGGCCGATATGGAGCTGGTCCGCCTGTCCCGCCTTTCAGTGGCCGAGATAAAGCCCACGGAATGGCAGGAAGTGCTCAGGATGTCAGGCGAGTGAGCATCGCTTCATACCTGTGGGCGATCTTGTCTCATAGTGCGACGACAGGGGAAAACGCAGCCAGGGCGGGCTGTTAAATGGTAAGCGGTGCGTTAACGTCCGGGAATGCGCCGCACTCTGGTCCTTACCGATGAAGCCGCCCGGCATCCGTTCCTTGCATCGTTGCCGCCGCATGTGCGGTCGGTCGCTGCCGTGGGGGGCGAGGTGCGCGCCAGGCATCGCTGGACGATGCAGGACCTGCGAGAGTTCCTGATGGCCTATTGCGCGAGCTTCCTGGCGATCAGCGCGTTCATTTTCTGACCGGCGGTTTTCCGGATCGCGGCGCTGCGACTAAGCCGGCAATTGGGCGCATTCGGCCTTGTAGAGCATCTGCCCGAGCCATGCCGATACGATGCACATAGCGGCGCTGAGCAGCAACTGATCGACCACCGCCACGCCCGCCGCGCTCAGCCCCACGGCGAGCAGCGACCCGCCCACCATCGCCCCGGAGTTCACGATATTGTTCGCGGCAATGGTGCGCGCCGCCTGCGAGGGATCGACCTTGGTGGTGAGAAACGCATAAAGCGGCACCACGAACATCCCGCCGGCAATGGCGATCCCGAGCAGGGTCAGCAGCAGGGGAATCGCCAGCGGGAGCGCAATGAAGGCCCCGATTGAGTGCAATTCCGCGCTTTCGGGGGCAGGCCATGCCCGGCAGACGAAATAGAAGGCCGCGACGAAGCAACCCATCACCAACACCGAGGCGGGGGCGAAGCGAGCTGAAACCGTGCCCTTGAGGAGCGAATTGATCGACATCGAGCCGACGGCCACCCCGACCGAGAAGATCACGAGAAACAGGCTCGCCACTTCCTTGCTGGCCATCAGGACGTTCTTGGCCAGCGGCGGGAACTGGATGAACAGCACGGCGCCAATGGTCCAGAAGAAGCTGATCGCGAGAATGGCGTAGAAGACGCAGGCATCGTGCATCGTGTTGCGCACCAGGGTGACTGACGATCGCAGCAGGTGCCAATCGAGCGGCTGGCTGGCGATGGCCGGCGGTGCGGCGGGGACTTCCCGGCTGGTGATATAGCCGATCACGGCAGTCACGATGACACAGGCGGCCGCCCATTCCACCGGAATCCAGCCGGCAAGGATGGTCCCGCCCAGCACCGCCAGATAGGTGCCGGCTTCGACCAGTCCGGTCCCGGCCAGCACCTCTTCCTTCCTGAGGTGCTGCGGCAGGATCGCGTATTTGATCGGACCGAAAAAGGTCGAGTGGATGCCCATGGCGAACAATGCGGCCAGCATCAGCGGGATCGCCACCGCTTCGGTCATCTGATCCATCCAGGCAAGCACCAGCCCGGCGGCTCCGCAAATCATTATCAGTATTTCGCAGAACTTCACCGTGCGGATGATCTTCGCCTTGTCCCGCATGTCCGCAAGTTGCCCGGCAAGGGCCGACAGGACGAAAAAGGGCAGGATGAACAGCCCCGAGGCGATGGCGCTGAATTTCGCTTCTTCTGCTTCGGAATTATAGACGCTGTAGACGACGAACAGCACCATCGCGTTCTTGTAGAGATTGTCGTTGAATGCGTTGAGCAGTTGGGTCACGAACAGCGGAAGGAAACGCCGCCGGGCGAGAAGATGTGTCGATGTCGTCATGCAACCCTTGTCAGCGGCCTCTGGCTGGCGCAGACCCTAGCGGTATGCGAGTGGGGAACAAGGGGGCAGGCAGAGCTTTTTCACCGGCCCGGGAAACGGTAACGCAACTGCCATGCTGACATTGCCGAATATACTCACTCTCTCGCGCATCGTTGCGATTCCACTTCTGGTCGCGCTGCTGTGGTGGCCCGCATGGTCGAGCGGTTATGCCGCGGCGTTTGTCGTGTACTGCCTGATGGGCATAACGGACTATTTTGACGGCTATCTTGCGCGCACCAGCGGAACCGTCTCGAAATTGGGGATTTTCCTCGATCCGATCGCCGACAAGATCATGGTCGCCGGCGTGATTCTGATGCTGACCGCCAATGGCGACATCGCCGGCTGGCACGTGATCGCCGCGCTGGTGATTCTCCTGCGGGAGATTGCCGTGTCCGGCCTGCGGGAATTCCTGGCCGGAGTGCAGGTATCGGTTCCCGTGTCCCGCCTGGCGAAATGGAAGACGACGCTTCAGCTGGTTTCGCTGGGCGCCCTGATCCTCGCGGGCGGAACTCCGCATTGGCCCCTGCCGTATCAGGTAGGGATCGTCAGCCTGTGGGGCGCGGCGATCCTTACCGTGCTGACGGGGTGGGATTATCTGCGGGTCGGCCTGAAGCACATGGATTGAACCGGCCGGGATCACCCCGCCCGCAATTCCTCCGCCAGAAGCCGGAATTCGTCGCTTCTCGGAGAATTTCTGCGCCACACGAGAGCGATCTCCCGGCTGGCGTTCTTCGCCTTGAGCGGGCGTGCGACCACTTCGGTTTCATGCAGGATGCCGGCATCCAGCGCCATTTCGGGCAGCATGGTCACGCCAAGCCCATTGTCGACCATCTGGACCAGCGTATGCAGGCTGGTGCCGATCATCGTCGCGCTCGCGCGCAGTTCCGGGCGGTTGCAGGCGGCCAGCGCATGTTCCCTCAGGCAATGCCCGTCCTCCAGCAGCAGCAGCCTGCCCTCGTCGATCATCGTGGGCGGCACCTCGTCCGGCGGGTCGCGGGGATCGTCCTTGGGAAAGGCTACGTAAAGCGCGTCCTGGCCGATTATTTCCTTGTCCACGTCGCCGGTCGCGAAAGGCAGGGCCAGAAGAACGCAATCGGCGCGCCCGTGATGGAGCGATTCGATCGCATCCGCGCTGGTTTCCTCGCGCAGGAACAGCTTGAGCTGCGGGCGTTCCTTGCGCAGCCGGGGCAGGATGCGGGGCAGCAGGAACGGCGCGATGGTGGGGATCACGCTCATCCTCAATTCGCCGGCCAGCGGCTGCCCGGCGGACTGGACCAGCTCGGAAAGCTCCTCGGCCTCGCGCAGCAGGCGATGCGCCTTCTCGACCACCGCATTGCCGAGCGGCGTGAAGCGCACCACTCTCCTGCTGCGTTCCACCAGGGTCACCCCCAACAGCGACTCGAGTTCGCGCAAGCCCGCCGAAAGCGTGGATTGCGAAACGAAACAGCTTTCCGCCGCGCGGCCGAAATGGCCATGTTCATGTAGCGCGACGAGATATTGGAGCTGTTTGAGCGTAGGCAGATATGTGCTCATCCGGCGGCGATGCCCTGCGTGACCTCGTCGACATGGGTCATCTTCAGCTTGCCTTCGAACACGGCGAAGGCGAGCCTGCCCTCGACCAGTTCCAGCGCGTCGCGGCCGAACATCTCATAGCGCCAGCCTTCCAGCACCGGCAGGTTGCGCATTCCGGCGGCGAGGGCTTCCAGTTCCTCGCTGCGGGCGAGCAGCCTCGCCGCCACGTCGATCTCGCGGGTGCGGATCTTGAGCAGCAGCTTGAGCAGGTCCGCCACCAGCGCGCCTTCCTTGCCAAGCGGGGCGCCGCGCTGGGGTTTCGCCGGCATCTCGTCCGCAGGCAGCGGTTCCGCTTCGCGCAGCACGCGCATCAGCCGCCGGCCGATGTCGTTTTCCCGCCACGCGGCCGACAGCCCGCGCACCTTGGCGAGATCGGCCTGCTGCTTGGGCGGATGGCTGGCGAGGTCCGCCAGGGTTTCGTCGCGCATGATGCGCCCGCGCGGGATGTTCTTGTCCTGCGCTTCCTTTTCCCGCCATGCCGCCAGCGCCTTGAGCCGGCCCAGCACTTGCGCGTTGCGTGATGGCGGGCGGATGCGGTGCCACGCTTCATCCAGATTGTTGCTGTAGTTTTCCGGATCGGCGAGTCGCTCCATCTCCACGTCGAGCCAGGCGCCGCGCCCAGTTTGCCGCAGCCGCTTCAGGATTCGCGGGAATATCCTGGAGAGATAGGTCACGTCGCCGATCGCATATTCGATCTGGCGTTCCGTCAGCGGGCGGCGCGACCAGTCGGTGAAGCGGGCGCCCTTGTCGATCGTGGTGCCGAGCCAGCTTTCGACGAGATTGGCATAGCCGATCTGTTCCGACTGGCTGATCGCCATCATCGCGACCTGCGTGTCGAAGATCGGATGCGGGGTCTTGCCGGTGAGATTGTAGATGATCTCGAAATCCTGGCCGCCGGCGTGGAAGACCTTGAGCACGTCCTCGTTGTTGGTCAGCAGATCGAGCAGGGGCGCAAGGTCGATCCCTTCCGCCAGCGGGTCGATGGCGGCTGCTTCCTTGTCATCCGCGATCTGGACCAGGCAAAGCTCCGGCCAATAGGTGTTCTCGCGCATGAATTCCGTATCCACCGCGACATAGTCGGCCTTGGCAAGGCGTGCGCACAAATCGGCAAGTTCCGCGGTGGTGGTTATCAGATCGTGTATCTTCATTTCCGTCCGTTCATAGCGCCGCACAGCGCCCAGCCCAAGGGCTGCGGCTTGACAAAGCGGTGGACTTCCCGTGTTAGCGCGCGCTGCATGTCAGGGAATTCCCCTGCCTTACGCAAGCCCGGATGGAAAGAACTTAGATGCATCTCTACCGCACCCACCACTGCGCCGCCCTGTCGCAGGACAATGCCGGTGAAACGGTTCGCTTGTCCGGCTGGATTCACCGCAAGCGGGACCATGGCGGGGTTCTGTTCGTCGATCTTCGCGACCATTACGGCATCACCCAGATCGTGGCGGACGAAGACAGCCCGGCGCTGGCCTTGCTGGATTCGCTGCGGGTGGAAAGCGTCGTCACCATCGACGGCGAAGTGAAGAGACGCAGCGCTGAAACCGTCAATCCCAATCTCGCGACCGGCGCGATCGAGGTGTTCGCGCGTGCGGCGCAAGTGCAATCGCGGGCCGAGGAACTGCCGATGCCGGTGGCCGGGGAGCAGGAGTATCCCGAGGAGATCCGCCTCAAATATCGGTTCCTCGATCTGCGCCGCGACACGCTGCACGCCAATATCGTCAAGCGCACCAGGATCATTTCCGACATGCGCACCCGTATGGCGGACGCTGGCTTCACGGAATATTCCACGCCGATCCTCACCGCTTCCAGCCCGGAAGGCGCGCGGGACTTCCTGGTGCCCAGCCGCATCCATAACGGCAAGTTCTATGCGCTGCCGCAGGCCCCGCAGCAGTACAAGCAGTTGCTGATGGTGGCCGGGTTCGACCGCTATTTCCAGATCGCACCCTGTTTCCGCGACGAGGACCCTCGCGCCGACCGCCTGCCGGGCGAATTCTACCAGCTCGACCTGGAAATGAGCTTCGTCACGCAGGAAGATGTGTGGAACACCATGGAGCCGGTGATCGGCGGGGTGTTCGAGGCTTTCGCCGAGGGCCGGCATGTCACGCCCACCGGCTCGTTTCCGCGCATTCCCTATGCCGAAGCGATGCTGAAATACGGCTCGGACAAGCCGGACCTGCGCAATCCTCTGATTATTTCGGACGTCACCCGCCATTTCGAGAAATCCGGCTTCGGCATTTTCGAGCGGATCGTGGGGCAGGGCGGGGTGGTCCGCGTGATTCCGGCGCCGAACACGGCGGAAAAGAGCCGCAAGTTCTTCGACGACATGAATGGCTGGGCGCAGAGCGAGGGCCATGCCGGGCTTGGCTATGTCACCCGCAAGGGTGGCGAATTCGGCGGTCCGATCGCCAAGAACCACGGGCCGGAGCGGATGGAGGAGCTGTATAACGAGCTTGGCCTCGGCCCGGACGACGGCTTGTTCTTCGCTGCCGGCAAGGAAGCGGCCGCCGCCAAGCTGGCTGGCGCCGCGCGCATCCGGGTGGGCGAGGAACTGGACCTGATCGCCCAGGATCGCTTCGAGCTATGCTGGATCGTCGATTTCCCGTTCTACGAGTGGGATGAGGAGGAAAAGCGGGTCGATTTCTCGCACAATCCCTTCTCCATGCCGCAGGGCGGGCTGGAAGCGTTGCGCAATCAGGACCCGCTGACGATCAACGCCTATCAGTATGACCTCGTCTGCAACGGCTATGAAATCGCTTCCGGCTCGATCCGCAACCACGATCCGGAAACCATGGTCGCCGCGTTCGAGAAGGTGGGGCTGTCGAAGGAAGATGTGGAGGAACGCTTCGGCGGCCTCTATCGCGCGTTCCATTATGGCGCCCCGCCGCATGGCGGCATGGCCGCTGGCGTGGACCGGGTGGTCATGCTGCTTTGCGGCGCGGTCAACCTTCGCGAAATCACGCTGTTCCCGATGAACCAGCGCGCGGAAGACCTGCTGATGGGGGCTCCGTCGCCCGCCGAGCCGAAGCAATTGCGCGAGCTTGGCATCCGGATCGTCGAGCCGCCGAAGCAGTAAGGACCGGACAGGACCGGGAGAGGGGAACCGTCGCTCTCCCGGCTGCGACCCCGATCAGCCCGCCACGATTCCGCCGTCGATGGAGAGTTCGGCGCCGTTGACGAACGCCGCCTCGTCCGAAGCGAGATAGACGCAGCCCCAGGCGATATCGTCGGGCCGTCCGGTGCGGCCGCTCGGCTGCTGGGCCTCGAACAGCTGGCGCGTCGCTTCCGGATCATCGGTTCCATCATATATGGCGTGCAGCATCGGCGTTTCGATGACGCCGGGATGGATCGAGTTGCAGCGGATGCCTTCCCTTGCGTGCTCGATGGCGGTCGATTTGGTCAGCAGCCTGACCGCGCCTTTCGACGCGCAATAGGCGGCGAACCCGGCCGCGCCGATCATTCCGTAAGCCGAGGAAATATTGGTGATGGAGCCGCCGCCGCTTTTCAGCATGGCCGGAATGGCGTGCTTGTGGACGAAGAACACGCCGCGCGCATTGATCGCCATGATCGTGTCCCATTCGTCCTGGCTGAGCGAGACATCGCTGCCTTGCCCGGAAACGCCGGCGCAGGCCACCGTGGCGTCCAGCCGCCCCCATCTGCTCTCAGCCAGCGCGATGGCCGCGGCGACGTCTTCCTCTTTCATCACATCGGTCTTGATGAAGGCGAAGGATGCCTCGTTCGCCTTGATCGCCCCAGCCAGTGCCGGGTCGGTCGGCTCCTGTATGTCGGCGATCACCACCTTCGCCCCTTCCTGGGCGAACAGGCGCGAACAGGCCGCCCCGATCCCCGAAGCGCCACCCGTTATGACTGCCACCTTGCCGGCCAGACGTCCCATTTTTCCACTCCCTTGATCTGTTTGCCGAACCTTCCGGCTCGCGAGGAGAGGCACTAGGAATTATCCTGACCATATTGTCAAGTTGATGAAGCCGGCGCCCGCAGGTCGCCTGGCCGCGATGGCGGCAATCAGGCGGCATTCCGGGTCTGGATGGAAGAGGCGCGCGCGCGTTTGCGTTCGGGCAGGCGCCTCACCGCCAGCCCGTTTTCCGCGCGTTTCGCGGCGGCTTTGGCGGCATTGAGCTGCTCGACGATATCCTCGCGGGTCATGCCCGCCCGATTCTGCGACAGGTGAACCACACCTGCGGAGATCTGGAGCAGGGGGAAGAAGCGTGCCACGCCGAACCTGTCGATTGCCGTAATTCCGCCTTTTCCGCGATCGTCCGCGGTATAGAGGCTTTCGACATCCTGGGCGAAGCGAAGCTGCAGGTCGCGCACCGCCTGCTCGCCCTCGCTTTCCGGCAAGCCCATGCTCAGCAGGAAATCGTCCCCGCCGATATGAGCGACGAACGCGCCGCGCGATTTCTCCAGCCGCCGCAGCAGGCCTGCGAACATCAGCAATGCCCGATCGCCCGACGCGAAGCCGTAGCTGTCGTTGAACGCCTTGAAATTGTCGAAGTCCAGGAAGGCCACCATCCTCGGGCCTTTCAGGACAAGCAGATTATCCCAGTGGCGCTGGATGCTCTCGGTCCCGGCCAGGCGCGTGAGCGGATTCTGCTCCCGCGCGACATTGACCTCGCGCTCGGCGGCAAGGCGCAGCACGGCATTGTTGTTGAGATAGCCGGCGTAGCGGCCGTCGCTTATCAGAATCAGGCCCTGCGCGCCGTCGGCGGTGACATAGCTGTTGACGATCGCTTCGACCGTTCCATTGGCGTCCGCAACCGGGCAGCGGCGCAGCAATTTGCCGATCCTGGTATCCATCCCCTTGTTTGCGAGCAGCGAGCGCCCGAAATCGCTCAGCATCAGGCGGCGCACATCTTCCTCCAGCACTGCGCCCTGCACGTTCCGGTTCCGGTCGATCACGGGCAGCAGGCGCAGGTCGGGCCGCTCCTTGAACGTGTCGGCCACATCGCGCAGCGGCTGGTCGAGATACACCGGCTCGACCGGGGTGAGCAACTCTGCGACGCGCGGAGACATTCGAGGCGTGGACGAGACGGTGAGGGTCTGCCCATATACCACCGAAAGCTCGCGAATGTTGGTGGTGGGCTTCGCTATGTGGAAGCCTTGCGCCAGGTCGCAGCCGATATCCCGCGACATTCTGAAATCGGACTCGTTTTCGACGCCTTCCGCCACCGTCTGGAAGCCCAGCGCGTGCGCGAGGCCGCACAGCTTGGCCACGATCGCCTGCTTGCGGGTGCTGGATGCGATACCCGCGATGAAGGTGCGGTCGATCTTCACGTAATGCGGCTCCAGATTGAGCAGCATGTGCAGCCCGGAATTGCCGATGCCGAAATCGTCCAGCGCGACATGCGCTCCATGCGCCATCAGCATTTCCACGATCTGCCGGATCGTGTCGAAAGACTGCATGGGGTGACGCTCGGAGATTTCGAGGCAGAGGTTGGCGGCGGGAAGCCCCGTGCCTTCCAGAAGCTCCACGACCGATGCCTTGTGGAGCGGCAGGCCATCGTAAGTCCGGTTGTCCACATTGCAGAACAGCCGGACGAAATGCTTTTCTGGAAATTCGCAGAACTTGGAAATGGCCGAGCGCAGCAGGCCGGTTTCGGCTTCCCGCAATTTTCCGATGGAATAGGAATGATTGAGAAAGTCGTGGATGTGGGAAAATTCGCTCGTATCGATGCGGGCCAGTGCCTCAAATCCATGCACGCGCAGCGACGATGTGCCGATAATCGGTTGATAGGCAAAGTCCACATCGCGGATATTCGGCATCGGTGAACGTTCTAGCGGCGCGCTCATTTCAGTTCCTGGCAGACGAGTTCATGCGCCCCATATGTCGGCCTGCCATTAAAATTGCCTTATAATCGGTTTCTTCATTTTGTCACATTTCCTTGGGCTTTCAGGCGTTTTCGGGTATTCTTGCGGGCAGTTGGGCGCGAGCATGCCGTAAATTATCCGTGCCCCCTGAAAATATGGCGCATTTGGCGCGAAATCCGCGTGGAAGTGCCGGGATATGGCATTTTCGCAGCGTGGGCGCGGCCAATGCTGTGCGCAATCCCCTTGCCAGCCTGCAAACCGTTCATTAGGGCGAAAGCCGACCGAACAACCGCATCCTTTCGAGAGGGATTTTGCATGAGCGATACCGCTGACCGCGTGAAGAAGATTGTCGTCGAGCATCTCGGCGTTGAAGCCGAAAAGGTGACCCCGGACGCCAGCTTCATTGACGATCTGGGTGCCGACAGCCTCGACATCGTCGAGCTGGTCATGGCTTTCGAAGAAGAATTCGGTGTTGAAATACCTGACGACGCCGCCGAGAAGATCGGCACCGTCGGCGATGCGATCAAGTATATTGACGACAACAAGGGCTAAGCTGCCCTTTCTCCCCGCCGCGCTACCCGCCGGACGGGGACGGACAGGCTCGGCCCATAATGGGCTGAGCCTTTCGTAATTTCGGAGAGTTGCTATGCGCCGTGTGGTCGTAACCGGTCTGGGCCTCGTCACCCCCCTGGGTGCCGATGTCGAGACGACCTGGAAGAATATCCTGGCTGGAAAAAGCGGGGCGGGCCCGATTACCCGCTTCGACGCTTCGGATCAGAAATGCCGGATCGCGTGCGAAGTGAAGCCGGCTGACCACGAATATGGCTTCGATCCGGACAGGCGGGTCGACAGCAAGATCCAGCGTCAGGTCGATCCGTTCATCGTTTACGGCATCGATGCCGCCGGACAGGCGATGGAAGATGCCGGCCTTACCGAGCTGGACGAGGCGACCCGGCTACGCGCCGGCTGCTCGATTGGCTCCGGCATCGGCGGGCTTCCCGGGATCGAGAAGGAATCGCTGGTGCTGGCCGAGAAGGGGCCGGGCCGGGTTTCTCCGCATTTCGTTCATGGCCGCCTGATCAACCTGATCTCCGGCCAGGTTTCGATCCGCTATGGCCTGATGGGGCCGAACCATGCGGTAGTCACCGCCTGCTCCACGGGTGCGCATTCGATTGGCGATGCCGCGCGGATGATAAAGGACGGCGATGCCGACATCATGCTGGCGGGCGGTGCGGAAAGCACGATCTGCCCGATCGGGATCGCGGGATTCGCGCAGGCACGCGCCCTTTCCACGAATTTTAACGATCAGCCGGAAAAGGCCAGCCGCCCCTATGATGAGGCCCGCGACGGCTTCGTGATGGGCGAGGGCGCTGGCGTCGTGGTGCTCGAGGAATATGAG
>Ga0172382_10001231_pt1 | contig 46341 bp, 35 predicted proteins | sample Leawel138RmetaG_FD_122245 | JGI IMG/M metagenome (GOLD analysis project Ga0172382, IMG submission 122245) | Leachate microbial communities from a municipal landfill in Southern Ontario, Canada - Leachate well 138R metaG | ecosystem: Engineered > Solid waste > Landfill > Unclassified | place...
ATATTAAGGAAAATGTGTGATGGGAATTTAGATATATTTATAAATATACCATTTCAAATGAATTGGGAAACTTCGGGACTTGAAGATACCATAGATCTACTGAAGGAATTGAATTTTGAAATTAAATATATAGGTAAGAAATCGGAGGATTTATTTACATCTCTAGGGACTAATTTTCTGGGGCAACTGCTTCCCCAATTTCAAGCTGATGAAAATATAGGACTTGTGAAGTCTCCTACAATATATTTGGAGTTGAAGAAGGTCTTTGAATTGATAAAGAAGGAAAATCTTGGGGGAAGAAGACTAAGGGATATGGCAATTGTTTTAATGAGCGAGGAATATAAATCACATCTCTTTCAAGTAGCTAAAGAGGAGGGTGTGCCCATAGATATGAGGATGGAATTGCCCCTAATACAGGTCCCCCTAGTTAGGGAGTTTTTAAATACCATAGAGATGTCTGTCAGTCGAGGGGATAAGCAGAGTTTTATAAAGAGGGTTAAGTCATATTACTTTGACACTGTCCCTATAGACAATCGGGATGGGCTGGAATATGTAATTAGAAGACTAGATTTTAGGAATCTGTCGGAACTGGAAAGTCTGCTTGCAGGGTCAAAGTCCCTTAACATAAATATGGAATACCTTGAAATACTAGTAGAAGTTGTAAAGACTTGCATTGAAGAGCAGAGAAAAATATGTAGGGAGGATTTGGTAAGCAACTATAATGAAATTTTTGGCAAACTAATAGAGGATTATAGGCTAGTTGAAAAGATAAATAGCAATTACCAATCCCACGGAGATTTCGACCTCTACTATAGGGATATTTCAGCCATAGAAAAATTAACTCAAGTAATGGAAAAGATGGGAGCCCTTTCCTTTGTGGTTAAAAAGCTGAGTCTGGAGGAATACTTCCGTGCTTTCATAAGGAAGATAGAAAAGGAATCGATTTTAAAGATGGATGGAAATATAGAAGGGGTAAAGCTGTTGAATCCGATAAATAGCAGGGGGCTAGCCCATGATATCATATTTATAACGGGCCTATCTTCAAATTTCTATCCAAATATAAGGGAAAGCAACTTCCTCATAAATGATGCGAACTACCTCGATTTAAAGGCCATGGGCCTAGATTATAAAAACTACCAAGGCAGATTGAATAATGAAGCAATTAAATTTGCGTCAATCCTATCCTCCACAAAAGATAAGCTCTACCTGTCCTATTGTCAGGGGACAGAAGAGGATAGTATAGCATCTATATTTTTAGATGAGCTCCTTAGTATGCTTAGGGCCGGTGGAATAGATGTGGAAACAATTGAGCTGGATTTAAGCTATGAACTCAAGGACAGGCATGCTATAACCACAATGAATGAACTTTCCAACTATCTTATATTGAATTATGATGGACTTTCAGATGGAGAGATGGAAAATTACCTTGTCTACCACAATTTATATTTTGAGGACAAGTTTAAAAATATAAATAAAAAATCCTTATGTGAATATGAAAGGAGTAAGCCTAATTTCAATGAATACAGCGGTTTAATTACTAGGGAAGATATTAACCGGGACCTAAGCTTAATGCACCATGGAAAGATATTTTCAGCTAGCTATCTGGAGGACTATAGCAGGTGTCCCTATTACTTTCTCCTAAGCAGGGCCCTGAATGTTGAAGAAATGGAAAGGGCCTTTCAAGACTATAGCCCAATTGACATAGGTAGCCTCTACCATGAGGCCCTCAGAAGCTACTATAGCTACTACAAGGACGATATATGGAACTATGTAAAGGGATTAGGTCAGCTAAATTTAGAGGATAGTTTTAACTATTTAAGGGATGTATTGGAGAAACATGCCAAGGAATTGGGCTTTAACTTAGAGGACAGGCTCAGTGGTCTGACAATAGACAATGTATTTACTAGACTCCGTGATTTCATAAAAACAGATATGGACAGGATTGCAGGGTCAGAAGAAAGACTCCTGCCCTATGCCTTTGAGCTAGACTTCGGGACCTATGGAGATTTTTCTATAAATATTGGAGATAAGGAGCTAAAGTTCCGTGGAAGCATAGATAGGATAGACAAGATAAGTGGAGAAGACAAGTATCTGATTTTGGACTATAAGAGTAGCACCTATGGAGTTTATGATATTGAACAGATGAGAAGCGGTTTGTCATTGCAACTTCCCATATACCTACTTTCCCAGCAGGATAAGAAAATCGTGGGGGGATTATATGCCATAATTTCTAATCAAAAATTTGAATTTAAATTGGGCCTGCTTGGAGAGACCAGCCATGTAAGTAAAAGGCTCAAGGGTGCCATAAGCCAAGAAGAACTAGATAGCTTGATGCTTGAGCTAAAGGGGCACTTAAAGAGAATGGTGGAATCTATCTCGGAAGGCGACTTTTCGGTAAATCCTTTGGACTGTTCACCCTATTGTATTTATAGGGACATTTGCAGATATGAAAATGTATTGGAGGTGGAATAATGGGCCTAAATAGGGAACAAGGAATTGCAGTTGAGACCATAGACAGAAACCTGGCTGTTATGGCTGGGGCTGGAACTGGCAAGACCAAGGTACTGACAGAGAGATACCTGGAAATATTGGATCGGGGGCATCTCGAGCAAGGAAAAGAAATTGAGTCCATTGTCGCCATTACATTTACTAAAAAAGCTACTCAGGAGATGATTCACAGAATAAGAGAGGGAATACGAAAAAACTTTCCCAAGGAAGCTAAATGGAGAAGGTATTACAGGGATATGGAAAAATCAAATATATCGACTATAGATAGTTTTTGTGCAAAAATTCTGAGGGAGAATCCTGTAGAGGCGGGGATAGATCCTCTATTTGAGATATTAGAAGATAAGAAGGCCCAGAAGATGTTGAAGGACAGCATAAAATATGTCTTGGAAAAGGGCATTCGCGAGGATGACCAGATATATGAAACCATAAAGAAGTTCGGGAAAATTAATAGTGGAGAGTTGATAGGTGACTTTTACAGCCTTTATGAAAAGATAAGAACTGTAGGATTTTCATTTTCGGAAGTTGAAAAAATGACCTTGAAATACCTAGACAGCCTAGCTGATAAAAAAGTTGACTTGGCCTACATAAGGGAAGGCTTTCTATATTTAATGGACAGGTTGCCAAAGAACACAAAAATCTACAAACTGAGGAATGAGCCCATTTGGACTAACTTTGAAAAAGGGCAATATGGTGAAGGAGAATTATTTGGCATCATCAGCTACCTATACGAGAACATGGGCAAGAGTAGCAAGGAAGCTGAAAAAATGGAATCCCTAAAAAATGCTTTAAAAGGTTTCCTCTTGGCCAGTGAATACGGCAATGTTGACAGCTATAAGGTGATTTTAAAGCTACTAATTGAAATCGACAGCCAATACGAAAAGGAAAAGGAAGCCATTAGGTCACTAGACTATGGAGACCTAGAGATTAAGCTCTTAAAACTATTAGATAATGAGTCCATAAGGGATAGTTGTCAAAGTAGATTCAAATATATTATGATTGACGAGTTTCAAGATACAAATGAATTACAAAGAAAGATTTTTTACAGGCTGGCCTCCCAAAAAGAGTCCTTGGACAGGTCAAACCTATTTGTAGTAGGGGACCCTAACCAGTCAATCTATGGATTTAGGGGGGCTGATTTAGATGTTTTTTACAGTGTGGTTTCTGATATAAAGAAATCAACGGGTGAGGATGCCATTTCTATAAAAACAAATTACAGGACTGTAAATACTGTCCTAGATTTCATCAATAATATATTTGCCAGCTTGATGGGAGAGGGCTATGGGTCATTGGACAGTTATAAAAACTCTGACAAGCAAATCGATATAGAGATTTTGGAGAATGAAGAATTGGAAGTGGCTCAAGGGATCAATGCTTCTAGCTATCACAGGTACTATGAGGCTGACCTAATTGCCAAGAGAATAAAGCAATTAGTCCTATCCAATAGCTACAAATATGGGGACTTTGCCCTACTTTTCAGAGCGAGTACCCGAACCCATATATACGAAAAGGCACTAATCAGGTATGGGATACCCTTTTATAACCTAGGTGGTAAAGGTTTTTTTCAACAACAGGAGATTTTAGATTTGATTAACGCACTAAAGGCAATTAGCAACCCCTTTGATACCATTGCCAGCATTGGATTTCTTAGGTCACCTATGATTGGTTTATCAGATAGCCTGATATATTGGATACTTAGGTTTAGGAAGACAATAGTATTGGATTCAATGAAAGGAATAGTAGAAAACAAGTCTTTGGAAGACGAGGAAATCCACAACTTGCAGGATGCCATAGATATGATTCAAGGACTTAGGGACTTTAAAAATTGCCATGGATTATTGGAGACTGTAAATGAAATAATATCTAAAAGCTACTATGCTGAATCCTTGCTCTTAAGACAAGGTGGCAGGCAGGCCTTGGCAAACCTAAACAAGTTTAGGGAAATGGTTGACAAGTATGAAAAAGATAATATAGGGTCGGTAGAGGACCTAATAGATTTATTTGAAGAGCTGAAGGCAGGGGACGAATCTCAGGCTAGGCTTGAGTCCGAAGAGGCAGATGTAGTCAAGATATTGACTATACATAAGTCCAAGGGCCTCCAGTTCCCAGTGGTTATAATCCCCGAGATGGCAAGCTCGAAAAAGACCAGCTATAGCAATATCTTATTTAGCAAGGATAGGGGCATAGGAATACAGTTGAACAGCGGAAGGGAAATATATAATGATATAAAGAATCAACTCAGCAGTAAAGAGGAAGAAGAGTTAAAGAGAATCTTGTATGTTGCCATGACAAGGGCAGAAGAAATGCTAATCCTAGGGTTTCAGGGGAGAAATTCGGGTTTCAAAAAAATGATTAAGAATCTAATCAATCCCCTTCAATATAGGCTCATATCAGAAATTCAAATTGAGGCTGAGGGCCCCGCTCCCATGACACTAATCAAGGAAGCCTATAGTAGTAAAAAAGGACCGGTGGAGGTGGACTTGCCCCTGTTGTATGAAATTCCTGAATATAGGCGAAAATCCATAGAGAGTTTCAGTGTTAGCCAGTATTTGGCCTTCACTGAATGCAATAGGAAATTTTATTTAGATTATTATCATAGAATAGCCTCTTTGGATATAGAAATTGATGAAGTATCAAGAACCAGAGGTCTAGGAGCTCTTGATAGGGGTAATATAGTTCACAAATTTAGTGAGCATTATAAAAGCGGCATAGATGTTGAAATGCTTTTGGGTGACATATGTAAATCTTTTGGAATACAGTACACTAAGGATATCTATAATGAACTGAAGATCTATATAGATAATTATATCAGACAATACAGGGATGATTTTGAGGCTGTATATATAGAAAAACCCTTCTATTTGCAGCTGAATAATTCATATGTAAAGGGATTTATAGATAGGATTAATATAAAAGATGGGAAGGCAGAAATCCTAGATTACAAAACCAATAGGCTAGTAGACAAAAAAGCCCTAGTAGACAAATACACTCCCCAACTACAATTATATGCCTATGTGACAAGGGAGATAATGAATATTGAACTTGAAAGGGCTAGAATCGTATTTTTAGAAAATGGAGACTATGCAGATATCCCCATAGGAGATGAGGATTTGAATAAAAATCTTGAAAGGATAGGTAAGTTCATTGATTTTGTATCAAATAATAGGGAAATTGAAAGCTATGGGAAGTCGTCAGAATGCAGTCAATACTGTAGCCATAGGGGTTTTTGTCAATTAGATAAGAAAGAATTATAAAATAAAATGATTTGAAAAATGGGAAAAATTATTATATAATATTACGTGGCTCGAAATATACTAGTGTTTCATGAGGGGGGATTATCTTGTTAAGGAGATTTATATCATATTATAAGCCACATAGGAGCTTGTTTTTTATAGATATGTTTTTTGCTCTGCTGATATCTGCATCGGATTTGGTTTTTCCCGTATTTACCAGAAAGATGATAAACGATATTATCCCAGCAGGAAGAATGGATTTGTTGGTGAGATGGACGATTATCATGTCCCTACTATTTATCCTAAGATATATAAGCAACTATATTGTGTCCTATTGGGGACATGTCCTGGGGGTCAGGATTGAGCACGATATGCGAAGGGATATATTCACTCATCTACAGTCCCTGCCCTTTAGCTACTATGATGACAACAAGACTGGGCATATAATGTCCAGAATTGTCAACGATTTAAGGGATATTACTGAACTGGCACACCATGGACCAGAGGACCTATTTATTTCAATGGTCATGTTGCTGGGCTCCTTTATTGTGCTAATAAGGATTGAATGGCGACTGACCCTAATACTATTTGCCTTTATACCACTGATGATTTGGTTTGTAATCATGAAAAGAAATAGGATGTCCAACTCTTTTAGGGAGGTTAGGAAAAAGATAGCCAATGTCAATGCCCAATTAGAGAACAGTATCTCGGGAATAAGGGTAGCCAAATCTTTTACAAATGAGGACTATGAAATTGAAAAATTCAATGAGGGTAACCTTAGTTTCAGCAATGCCAGAAAAGAATCCTACAAGGTAATGGCAGAATTTGCTTCGGGTATAGGAATTATGTCCAGTGTATTAAATTTACTGGTTATTAGCCTAGGAGGTTTTTTTGTGCACAAGGAAATCATAAATCTTGGTGACCTATTTTCTTTTACCCTGTACGTAAACTTTTTTATGCAGCCAATTAGGAGACTATCAGAATTTGCCCAGCAGTTGCAGGATGGCATGACAGGATTTGAAAGATTTGTTGAGATAATGAATATAGAGGCCGATATCGTCGACAGCGAAAAGGCAAGGGACATAGATCAGGTCAGGGGTGAGATAGTTCTAAAAGATGTATCTTTTAGCTATAAAAATGGCAAAAATACTGTTTTGTCGAATCTTAATTTGACCATAGAGCCGGGAAAAACTGTAGCCCTAGTAGGGCCATCGGGTGCTGGTAAGACCACCCTATGCCATTTGATTCCAAGGTTTTATGAAATCGATGAGGGTCAAATACTCTTAGATGGGACGGATATCAGGGATATAAGGATTAGGTCTTTGAGAAAGAATATCGGACTGGTCCAGCAGGATGTCTTCCTATTTACGGGAACCATATACGACAATATAATTTATGGAAACCCAGATGCCAGTGAGGAAGAGGTAATAAAAGCAGCCCAGAGTGCAAGTATTCACGACTTTATAATGACCTTGCCCGAGGGATATGACACCTATATTGGAGAAAAAGGGGTCAAGTTATCTGGCGGTCAGAAACAAAGAATTTCTATCGCTAGACTTTTCTTGAAAAATCCACCATTATTAATACTAGATGAGGCTACATCTGCACTGGATAACGAAACGGAAATCATGATACAAAAATCCCTAGAGGACTTGTCAAGGGGAAGAACCACCATGGTAATAGCCCACAGATTATCCACTATAAAAAATGCTGATGAAATAGTTGTTTTGACATCAGAAGGCATTGTAGAGAGGGGAAGCCACGAGCTATTGCTTGAACAAAACAAGTTATATGCTAGGTTATACAAATCTCAATTTAAGGACTTAATCGAATAAAGAGTATCAAAATGGCTCTCCCATTCATATTATGTAAGAGAAGATGAAGGGGAGGTGTTTGTGTGAACTACGATTATCCTGAACTACATTATATAATCTACCCTAAGGTTGTAGAGGCCATAAACAAACATTTTGAAAAAAGCCGCACCATAGAAAACATTACTGGAGAAGAGATAGAAGAAGCTGTCTACTATGTATATAGAAGAATGGTACAAGAATATCCTGAAATACATGGGGATCCATATGAGAGAAGATATAGGGCCAGACAAGAAGGTGGGCGTATGTCATTTTATGGCAGGAGCAAGATTGTAAAGGATTTAATCAGCATCATATTGGTCACAGAGCTCTTTAGAAGAAAAGAAAATACTTTTTTATAAAATAGGCTGAACTAGCCTATTTTTATGTTTGGGAGGCATGACATGTAAGACTTTTGTAACCTATTAGTAATAAGTTTGTAACCAATAGAATTATAATATATAATATGCTAAAATTGATTTATAAAGGTGAAGGGTGTGGTTTTAATGGATAAATCGATTTTAATTGTTGAAGATGAAGGATCCATCCGAAAGTTTATAAGGATAAATTTAGAGCGAAATGATTTTAAGGTATATGAGGCTGAAAGCGGAGAAGATGGTCTAGAAATTGCTGATAGAGAAAGAATAGACATTGCAATATTGGATGTTATGCTTCCCGGCATAGATGGATTTCAAGTGTGCAGTATTCTGAGGGATAAATATCCCCATATGGGCATTATTATGTTGACAGCAAAATCTCAGGATATAGATAAGATTACGGGCCTAGAATATGGGACAGACGATTATATGACTAAACCCTTTAACCCTACAGAGCTGGTTCTAAGGGTCAAATCCCTGGCAAGAAGAGTAGATGCCTCAGTTGATATTGGCACTGATACAAATAAGCTCCTATCTTCGGAACCCTTTGAAATAGACGTTTATTCCCGCAGGTTTTACAAAAACCGCGAGGAGATAATACTGACTCCTACGGAATATGCCATAGCAAAGTTGTTTTTAGAGCATCAGGGCAGGGCATTTTCCAGGGATGAAATATTGAATATGGTATGGGGCTATGATTTTGTAGGGGATTCTAAGATTGTAGATGTAAATATCAGAAGGCTTAGGTCAAAGATAGAGGAAGATTCGGGAAACCCATATTTTATAGAAACGGTCTGGGGTATAGGCTACAGGTGGAAAACTGGTAAATAACTTAAAGAAAGTTAATTGGTGAAATAAATGAGAAAAAGTATAAAAACTAGGTTGGTTATAAACTTTATGCTTATTATTGTGATTACAGTTGTCATCTTGGAGACTGTATTGATAAATGGCGTCAAGGAATACTATTATAGGAATGTGGAATCCTTACTTAATAGCCAAATCCAGTTTTCAATTGATTATTATCTAAGGTACTTTTCCTCTGACTCCCTTGAAGATATTATTATAGACGACATTGACGTATTTTGGCAGCATACAGATGCACAGGTACAATTACTTGACTCTCAGGGAAGACTTCTGACAGACTCACTTGGGGTCATTAATGACAATTCTAATATGACCTCAGATATTAAAAGTGCAGTGAGTGGGGAGAGGGGTACTTGGATAGGTAGGGTAAATTATTTTGATGGCATCGTCATGGCCATTTCTGCCCCCATTCAATACGAGGAAAAAGAAATAGGAATTATTCGCTTCATTACATCCTTAGAAGACACCAATCATGTCATAAGGGCGATTTCTTTTTTGCTTTTACTTATGGGACTTGTAGTCATTTTTATTTCAGGCATGGTAAGTGTATTTTTGGCCAATTCTATTATAAGACCCTTAAAAGAGGTGACAAGGGCTGCTGAAAAAATGGCCAGCGGACAGTTAAGGATTAGGTGCAATATAGAATTGGAGGATGAAATAGGTAGTCTGGCCAACACCTTAAATTATATGGCAGAAGAACTCATAAAAAAGGAACAGCTAAAGAATGACTTTATTTCTTCAGTATCCCATGAATTGAGAACCCCCTTGACGTCAATTAAGGGCTGGGCTGTCACCCTAAAATCTGAGGACTTTATTGAAAATGAAATAGTATTGGACGGTTTGGAGATAATTGAAAAGGAAAGCGACAGGCTTAGCTCAATGGTAGAGGAACTATTGGATTTATCCAGATTTGTATCTGGTAGAATAAATTTAGAAAAAGATATATTTGAAATTAAGGATACAATAGAAATGATTGGAAAACAGTTAGGGCCAAAGGCAAAGAACAATGGAATAAGCTTTGACATAGATATCAGCCATGATTTGACTCCTATGCTTGGAGATGAAAATAGGATAAAACAGGTTTTAATCAACCTGTTGGACAATGCCTTTAAGTTTACGCAGGGAGGCGGCAAGGTGCTTTTAAAGGCCTATGAAAGCGACGGTTTGATGATAGTTGAAGTAAAGGACAATGGCATTGGGATAGGGAAAGAGGATCTGTCCAGGGTAAAGGAAAAGTTTTACAAGGGAAAGAATAGCAAGTCCCACAGCGGTATAGGTCTGTCAATTTCAGATGAAATAGTCAGGCTGCACAATGGAAAGATGGAGATCTTTTCAAAAGTAAATGAAGGAACACAGGTTATTATAAGTTTGCCCTTAAGGGGGGAAGATATATGAAAAAGATGGGATTATTTGCATTGGCCGCACTTCTACTAGTATTTTTGGCTTCTTGCAATAGTGGAAGGTTCCAAGTCAAGGATAGTATTAAGTCACCTGAGAACAGCCTACCTCCCCTGCAGGGAAAGTGGGTCATTGAAAGATATGTAGACAGCCCCTACAACAAGGGAACAGGAGCATCAAAGGATTCCCTGGTAAATAAGGACGTTCTCTTCCATAAGGATGCTGTAGTGGTCGGCGGTGATTATGCCCTAGATCCTAATTTTAAATATAAAAATGTTAGCATACATGACTATTTGCTATATAAGTATAAAATAGACCCTGAATATTTAGATTTGGAAGATAAGACAGTAGATATAGTTACCGTCGTAAGCGACAATCAGTATTTTTATGAATTTATCAAATACGATGAAGACAAGATGGTAGTATTCGATGACGATAGATTTTACTTTTTGAGTAAAAGCGTCGATGAGGTCAGCAAGGACGAGGTAGATAGGTATATAAATGTAGAAAACAGCATAATGAGGATATCAAATATACAGGAGGCTGATACCTTGCGGTCTGGGCTACTCATGGGGATTAAGACCTATACCTACGACGATATTGAAAGACTTGACAAATGGAGCTACAGAACTATTTGGATAAGGTCAAGTAACAGGACAGTATCATCTATCTATGAACTCGACAAGCTTTTGGTACCTAGGAAAAAAGGTTTTTGGATGGTAGATGTCAATAGAAACAATGACTACAATATCATATCAGATGAGATAAGGGCTACAGAGAAGAAAAAGTATCCTGAAGAAATAGTGGTGGATATAAATCTCTTTGGATTAAGGTCTGCAGTGGATCAAAGAATTATACCCAACAAAGATTCAATTATAAAAAATATTCTATACATTGGAAATGACTATGTATCTGCAGAGCTGGTGGATATAAAGAGCAATAGGAAGAGCTTGGAGGTATATCCAATAGACTATCTAAAGGATAACAAGGCCATTAAGATATCGGACTTAATTGGAGATGATGGGCTCAGGACATTTGTCGAGGGGGCCCAGAGTATTATGAAGTCTGACACGACCATGTTTTTAAATGAGGAAAGCTTTGGCCTGGCTAGGAGAAATGGTTACTGGATTATGAAGGGTAGGTTAAACTTTGAGTCAGATGGAGAAGAATATTACAAGGACTATAATATAAAGACAATCCCACCAAAAGAGCTGGTGAGTTATGATCAGTTGGCTATAGCCTGGGATAGGATAAAATCTAAAATCCCCGAAGCCATAGATGCCTTCACATCACCCAATGAGGATATACTCATAGTTGTCACAAGAAATAGTATCTTAATCTATCCCATAGAAGAGGATGAAATCTCTTTGAAGGAATTAGGAAAAATCAGACTTGGAGCCAGTGATTCTATAGTTATGGCAGAATGGGCAACAGGAAGATATACTCCCCTCTGGGAGGAAGAGGTCCTTAGGAATTATGGGAGGGCCTTGGATTAGCTATACCAGATATCCTTACTTGATGAAGATATAGCTACTGAACCTGCATTTAGGGAGGAAACAAGATGACTTTTATCCGTAATCAAGCCGCTGGCTATTACGGATATTTTTGTCTCCCTTATGATTTTTTCAATTATATCTGACATAATACCCGGTAGAACCTCCACTGCTGAGGGTCGAATTTTCCTGATGGAAGCAATGGACTCCTGAAGTGAGTGACTATCGGATACAATGATTCTTTGTATGGTAAATATACCCATGTCCTTGCTTAATTTCACTAAATCAGTTTTTCCCGTGATAATTCCATTGGGGTGAATATTTTTGACAATATATTCAAGACCCCAGGTGTCCCTGGAAAAGCCATCTATTGACTCTACATGGATATATAGGTCCTTATCTCTTTCTCTGACCCTATGGGATATCTCCTTTAGATTGAATATGTTACCTGTATTAAGAAAGATTATTTCACATGGTGAATCTAGGGCAAGCTCCAAATCATCTAGCTTCTTAATACTAGATATTATGGGGTTTTTATTTACTCTTTCAAAAAAAGTCATTATATCACCTTTTTGCTAGCATGTTTTATTAGTGCCAATTTCTTTTTCTTGGAATATTGCTTTATTTGATACTCTCTTTTTTGGGCATCTATCTTATTGTCGAACAATTCATGGTGGACCAATTTTACAGGAAGCCTTCCCCTTGTATATTTTGATGCCTTGCCCATATTATGCCTCTTAATCCTGTTATCTAGGTCAACTGTCCAGCCTGTATACAAAGTATTGTCACTGCATTCTAAAATATAGACATAGCACAAAATTATCACCTAATCCTTTAAAACTTCCCTAAGTACCTTTGATATTGTTTCATAGGGATAGCCCCGTCTCTGTAAATATCCGCCTAGTTTTCTATAGATTGCATTGTTGGAATCGCCCTTATAACTATCCATACGTTTCCTAGCCAATTCTAGGGCAGCTTCATATTGGTCGGATTTGTCGATTACCAGAACCTTATCTATAATATCATTGGATATTCCCTTTAGTCTTAGCTCATACTTTATCCTCTCCGAGCCTAGTTTAGATAAGTTGACCTTGTCCTTCACATAGCTTTCGGCAAAGGACCTGTCATCTATATACTTGTTTTTCTTACAATATTCAATAGCCTTATCTATGTAGAAGGATTCAAAACCCTTGCGTTTAAGGGCTTGGTAAACTTCCCTCTCTGATCTTTGCCGATAGGAAAGGTAGTTTAGGGCCTGATTAAGAGCCCTGTTTTGTTCCTCTGCCTGCAGCAGCTCTTTAATAAAGTCATCATCTACTTCCATGCCAAGGTGTAAATCGTATTTGTAGCTAATCTCCTCACCTATTCCTATGGAAAATAGACCGTCTACATATATGTTTACACGGTTTTTATCTTTTTGGGCTACAATATTTGTAATTTTCATAGAATCACTCTCTCTAATCGTCTTTTCTCGACAATATTATATAAATACCCAGCACTATCAATAAGGCTGGCCAGAAGTTCCATAGATGGTGTATTTTAATTTGAAACCAGGGAAAGAAAATATTAGCCATCATAGCAGCACCCCAAAGTATTAGACCAAAGCCAATAAGTATGGGTGTATTACGGCGCATCTTTTCCTTGCTTTCACTCCTATAGTCGTCTTCATAAATAAGGCCGTCATCCTCAGGTATGACAAAACTGCTGACCAGATAAATGATAAAAGATGTACCAAAGGAGCGTAGGGATATTAAAACCCATGCTATGCGAATTACAGTAGGGTCTATATTGAAATATTCACCAATACCACCGCATACTCCTGAAAATACTCTATTTTTATTGGAACGTTTAAGCGTATTCAAATGATCACCTCGTTTTTAAGTCCTAAATTTATTGTATCAGATATTGGATAAGGTTAAAATACCTGTTAGTAGAAATCTAGAACTATTTTCCCACATTGGGTTTAAAACAATTCACAATAGTAAAAGATTGTGATAACATAGATTTGTATAAGATATTTGGAGGTAGGTATATGTACAGTATTTTGGCTTTAATTTTTAAATACATATTCATTATAGTCATATATCTATTTATATTCAGTATTATTAGACTTATATACTTGGATATTAGGAGTATGGACGTTATTTCTTTTGAAGATAGTGCCTATTTGAAATTGATTAATAGAAAGGACTCCCTTCCATATAAAATTGAAGAACACTATCTCATAGATGGGGAGATAAAACTAGGCAGACATAGTGGCAATGATATAGTAATAAAAGACCAATATATTTCAAAAAACCATTTTCAAATAGTGGAAGATGAAGGGGATTATTACTTAGAGGACCTAGATAGTGTAAATGGAACATTTTTAAATGGAGATAAACTATTCGATATAGTAAGGCTGGAAGATGGGGATATTATAAGGGTAGGCAAGATAGAGTTTTTATTCGTAAATAGAGAGTAGGGATACGATGTTAAAGGGAGAGATTAAAAAACAATCGCCCAAGAACCTCCTATTGGTTTTTCAGATTTTAGCCCTATCACTATTATTATCTTATCAGGGAAGAATAGCCGATAAGAGGATACTTACTATGGTGATAGGTTTAATATTGATTATTTATTTATCAAATTATCTTCTGACAAAGATTTCTTCTGGAGATAATTATATTTTTCTCATAGTTACAATGCTAATTTCCATTGGAATAATAATTATATACAGAATAGATGAAGGCCTTGGCATAAAACAATTGACGTGGATATCCCTAGGCATCTTCCTGTATTTTTCAGTCTATTTTATAGTAAAAAAGCTAAAGGGACTGGATAGATGGTTGTACCTATACATAGGTCTAGCCTATTTTTTATTTATGATCACCTTCATATTCGGAAATAGAAAATTCGGGGCTATAAACTGGGTAGACTTTGGAGGATTCGCCTTCCAGCCGGGAGAGATAATTAAGATTCTTCTCATATTTATATTGGCGGCTTATTATTCCAATATAGAAAGCTGGGGGAAAATCAAATATTCTTCTTATTATATGATGGCCCTTATCTATTCCTTTATCATGCTCTTATTTTTGCAAAAAGACCTAGGTACTGCCCTGGTTTTCTATTTAATATTTGCAGCTATACAGTTTATTTATGAAGAGGACAGGAAGCTCATTTTATACAATATTGGCTTATTTCTCATAAGTGCTAGTATGGGCTATCTGCTCTTTGATCACGTCAAAATAAGGTTTCAGGCATGGCTTAATCCGTGGATATACATAGAAAGGCAGGGATATCAAATAACCCAATCCCTCTTTGCCATAGCTGAGGGAGGTTTCTTTGGCAAGGGGTTGGGTATGGGGCACCCAGAGTTTGTACCCGTAGTGTATACGGATTTTATATTTTCAGCGATTTGTGAAGAGATGGGAATATTTACAGGGATAGGAATTATTATGCTCTTTATGATTTTTGTATACAGGGGATTTAAAATTGCCATATCCCAAGTTAATAGATTTTATAGAATACTAGCCCTGGGCATCAGTATCCTGTTTGGCATCCAATCCTTTATTATACTAGGTGGGGTTTTGAAGATGATACCCTTAACTGGACTTACATTGCCATTTATAAGCTATGGGGGCAGTTCAATTTTATCCAGCTTTATCGCACTTGCCGTACTACAGGTATGTTCTGAAGACATGGGGGAGGATGTAGATGAAGAAGGAAATTAAAAGGATAATTTTAATACTTACAGCCCTTTGTATGACATTTATTAGCCTCATAGTCTATATTAGCTATTTCCAGATATTTGAAGCTTCGGCAGTCAAAAACAATAGCTATAATAAAAGACTATGGATAAATGAACAAGCTATCTTAAGGGGTTCAATCTTAGATAGGAATGGAAAGATCCTTGCCTATAGTGAAAAGGATGGAAATTCCTTTGAAAGACACTATGAGTATGGAAACTTATATAGCCATCTTATTGGATATAGCTATAGGGACTATGGGAAATCAGGTTTGGAATTGCATTACAATAATGCCCTTCTCAATATTAATGAGAACACAGCTATAAATGAGATAAAAAACATAGTAATGCCAAATGTAGAGGGGAACAATCTAGGCCTTAGTATTGATCACAATCTACAATCTAAGGCAAGGGCCTTAATTGACGGGAAAAAAGGCAGCATAGTTGTCATGAATCCCACAACAGGCGAGATATACGCTATGGTAAGTTATCCGGATTTTGATTCAGCTAATCTAAAAGATAATTGGAAGAAGATATCAGAAGATATGGATAGCCCCCTGGTCAATAGGGCAATACAAGGGCTTTATGCCCCTGGGTCTACCTTTAAACTGATAACGGCCCTGGCTGCCTTGGGAAGCGGAGATAATGAGGAGATATACAATTGTCTTGGCAGCGAAAAGGTAGAGGGCTATATATTTCAGGACTATGAGGGAAGGGCCCACGGGCCTATTGATTTGAAAGCTGCCTTGGTAAAATCATGTAATAGTTATTTTATAAATAAGTCCTTAGAAGTCGGCAGGGACAAAATCTCCAATATGGCAGAGAACTTTCTATTTAATCAAAATATTCCCTTCGATTTGCCTGTTAGGGTTTCTCAGTTTCCCCATAGGGAGATGGCATCTGACCTAGAGTTAGCTGCTGCCTCTATAGGACAGGGCAAGGTATTGGTTACGCCCTTGAATATGGCATTGGTAGCCTCAGCCATCGCAAATGAAGGGCAGATTATGAAACCTATTTTGGTAAAGGAGATAATATCTAAGGATGGTAAGCTATTAAAGGCCAAGAGGCCAGAGGTCTTATCCCAGGCTATAGATCCTATCAAGGCCGAGGAAATAAAGGATATGATGGTAGAAGTGGTCCAGTCTGGAACAGGAGTAAATGCAAGGATTAAAAATATCAAGGTAGCTGGCAAGACAGGTACAGCGGAGCTATCTTCTGGTAAAAATCACGCTTGGTTTATAGGATTTGCCCCTGCTGACAGTCCCACCGTCTCAGTAGCTGTTGTTTTAGAGGAAGATAAGTCTACTGGAGGTAAGTCGGCCGCACCAATCGCAAGGGAAATAATGCTATATGCTATTAGAAATATTAAAGAATAAGGGAGGAAGAAAGATGGAGAACAATGTAGAAATCAAAGAAAGGAAAGATGTTCAAAAAGAATATCAATGGGATCTTGAGTCTATGTACAAGGATTCAAGGGAATGGGAGGAGGATTTTGCAAAAGCAAAGCAAATGGCAAAGTCATTCGAGTCCCACAAGGGAAAGGTAATAGACAGTGGTGAAAGGCTCTACAATGTTCTAAGGGAGCAGGATGAGCTTTATAGAAAGGTTGAAAATTTGTATATTTATACCCATATGAAGCTGGATGAAGACACAAGGGTTGCTGCTTCTCAAGCCTTGTCAGACAAGGGTCTGGCCATATATGTAGAGGTAGAAGGAGTGAGCTCATTTGTAGTTCCAGAGTTACTGGAGATAGATGCAGAGACCCTAAATAGATACTATGAGGAAAAGTCTGAATTAAGATTATACGAGAAGTATATAGATGATATACTTAGAAAGAAGGACCACATATTGTCAGCAAGGGAAGAAGCTCTACTGGCACAAATGGGTGAAATAGCCTCTAGTCCCCAGAAGATATTTTCCATGTTAAGTAATGCAGATTTGAAGTTCCCCACAATAAAAGGAGAGGGAGATAGGGAAATTGAAATCACCCATGGGAATTTCATACCTCTAATGGAGTCTAAGGACAGAGAGGTAAGAAAGAGAGCCTACAAGGGCCTGTACAAGACCTATGAAGGATTTAAAAATACCTTTGCTGCCTCATTGAACGGCGATTTGAAAAAGAATATAACAAATGCAAAAATAAGAAATTACAAGACCAGTAGGGAAGCATCCCTGGATAGAAATAATATCTCTTTGTCCGTCTATGACAATCTAATAGCTTCTATACACAAGAATTTAGACAGTATATATAGGTATATGGAAATGAGAAAGAGGGTTCTGGGAGTAGATGAGTTACATATGTATGATATATATACTCCCATGGTAAAGGAGGTCGACTTTAATATTTCCTATGAAGAGGGCGTAGAGATTATCAAGAAGGCTCTCAGTCCCCTAGGTCAGGAATATATTAAGGTAATGGAAGAGGGTTTCAATAGCAAATGGATAGATATTTATGAGAACAGGGGAAAGAGGTCTGGTGCCTATTCCAGTGGCTCCTACGATTCTAAACCCTTTGTTCTATTGAACTACCACAAGAACCTAGACAGTGTCTTCACCATAGCTCATGAGATGGGCCATTCAATCCACAGTTACTTTACGAGGAAAAATCAACCCTATGTATATGGTGACTATTCAATTTTTGTGGCAGAGGTTGCGTCAACAGTCAACGAGGTTCTGCTTTTGAATTATATGCTGGAAAACCTTGAGGACAAAAATCAAAGGCTATATCTCCTAAACCACTACTTGGAAAGTTTCAGGACCACAGTCTTCAGGCAAACAATGTTTGCGGAATTTGAAAAGACCATAAATGAATATCTGGAAGCTGGTGAATCCCTGACAGCAGATTATTTATGTGAAAGCTACAGGGAAATGAATAAATTATACTATGGACCCAATATGGTTATTGACGATGAAATATCTATGGAGTGGGCTAGAATTCCTCATTTTTACTATGATTTCTATGTATTCCAATATGCTACGGGCTTCTCTGCAGCAGTGGCACTCTCCCAGAAGATACTAGAGGAAAAGGGAACTGCCGTTGAAAAATATATAAACTTTTTAAAAAGTGGAAGCTCCGACTATCCATTAAATGTCTTGAAAAAGGCAGGAGTAGATATGACTACCAAAGAACCTGTGGATAATGCAATGAAGATATTTGCCAACCTAGTAGAGGAAATGGATAAGTTAATATAATTAAGGGCCTGGTTTGCGTAATCGACAGCAGACCAGGCCCTATATTTCCTACAAAAACTTGCTCTTTAAATTGTTCCAGTACATATTTTTATCGAAATTAATCTTTTTAATACTTCTATCCGATAGTTTAAGATTAATTTCCTCTATATTGCTATACTTGAACTCCACCCCATCATTTATTACCAAAACAGAGTTTTCATACCTCAATTCGGGCTTTATAGAAATTATAATATCTCCGGGAACAACGGCACTATTGGGCAGGGACCTATAGGCCTTTGAGCTAATTGGAGACAAGGGTGTAAGCTGAAGGGTCCTTAAGGTTGGGTATATTATACTGCCGCCAGAGGAGAAGTTATAGGCTGTGCTTCCTACAGGAGTGGAAACAATAACACCATCTCCACTGAATTTCTCTAGGTGATTTCCATCTATAAATACATCCAAATGTACAACCTTGGATTTGGTTCCCTTGACGACAATTTCATTTACAGCAGTCAGGGAAAAACATTTATCCCTTGTGCAAATATCGGCATCTACCAACGATATTTCCTCAATGGTAAAATTAGTTTTCATGTAATTTTCTATAAATTCATCAATATTTCTAGGGAGAATTTCTTGGAAAAATCCCAGATGGCCAGTATTAATTCCGACAAAGGGTATATCGGGGAAGTTATTTCTATGAATAGCCCTTAAAAAGGCACCATCTCCCCCTATGCAGACATTGAGCTCTGCCTTTGGATTGTAGCCTTCAGGGACGTAAAAACCCGCTTTTTTTAGCCTTTCCGATAAAAGTACTGCTATCTTTTTTGATTCAGCATTATAATTTGATATGATATTGATAATCTTGTCTTTTCTTAAGCCCACGAATTCCCCTCCTAAAAGATATAAATTTCTAAAAGATATAATATCTGCTATAATTGATATAACTATTATATAATAAAAAGGAAAAGTTTTGGAGGAATTTATGGATTTGTTTAAAGAAAATGAAAATCTTGTTTTATTTAAGGTAGAGGAACAGGGACTAAGTTTAGAGACTTTTCTATACAGTATGGACTTGTCGGGGAGACTGTTTAGGAGACTCTACAGGGGGAAAAACATATATGTAAATGGAAAGTTTATGAGGAAGGACCTAGTTTTAAAAAAAGACGATATAGTATCCTTATTGTTTGAGGACGAGGAAGAGAATACCAGACCGGAAAAGATGGATTTAGATATAATCCATGAAGACTTTGATTTACTGATATTAAATAAAGGTCCAAATATTGTAGTGCATCCAACTAAATCCCATCAAACTAATACCCTTTCCAACGGTATAGCATATTACTTTAAAGAAAGGGGAATAAAGAAAAAGATCAGATTCGTCAATAGGTTAGATATGGATACATCTGGAGTCTTAATTGTAGCAAAAAACTCTTTTGCACACCAGCAGATGGCATTACAATTCGAAAACTTTACGGTGGAGAAAAAGTACAAGGCACTGGTTAGGGGTAGCTTGGAAAAGGAAAGTGATTATATAGATATGCCCATAGGAAGGGAAGAAGAGGATAGTATAAGAAAGATGGTTATGGACGGTGGGCAAAGGGCCCTTAGCAAATACAAGCTAATTCAAAGGTATAGGGATGCCAGTCTATTAGATATACAGATATTTACCGGCAGATCTCATCAGATTAGGGTGCATCTGGCCTATATCGGCCATCCGATAATTGGGGATTCTCTCTATGGAGAAGGGGATACATTTATTAGGAGGCAGGCTCTTCATTCTTACTATATCAGGGCAAGGCACCCCAGAAATAAGGAGGACATTGAATTTATAGCTCCCCTACCAAGAGACATGGAGGAATTAATTAAAGAATTGAAGAAGCAGTAAACTTGGCCCTGTAAGAAGATAAGGGTCTACAAATTAACAAATGAAGGAAATGGACAAGAAGATAGGCCAATGTTATAATATTGATAGATTATGTAAACCTAAAAGGAGGATAAAAAATGGGGATAAATAGGAAGAATAAGATTGTCCTATCTATACTTATCTCTATGACAATATTGGGGCTATTTTTTTTGAGGACAAACAAGAGGGTAGAAGATTTAGCCTATACCCTATTTTTGACCCATTTAGAGAAAGGACTAGTAGAGGAAGTCGAATTATCTAATAATGACAAAATTAAGATAAAACTCACCAATGGAAAGATAATGGCGACCGACAATCCTAGAAAGGATAGTTTTAAGGAAGAATTGCTATTGTATGAGGTGAAGGTTTTAGAAAAGGACCAACAGTTAAGTCAGGCAATACCAATGTTTTTAATCTTATCTGCCCTTGCTTTTATGGTCTTTTATTTGAGTAGAAATATGTCCAAACAGGCTGCCAAGGAAATGAGCGACCTGTCAAAGATTGATACCCAGAGTGAAAAATCGAAGGGGATAAAATTTAAGGATGTTGCTGGCAATGAAGAGGCAAAAGAGTCCTTGATGGATATGGTTGACTTTATAAAAAATCCGGAAATATACACTAATTTTGGTGCTAGACTGCCACGGGGAGTCTTACTATATGGACCTCCAGGCACGGGGAAGACCTTGCTAGCCAAAGCCTTGGCAGGGGAAGCTGGAGTACCCTTCTTTGCAGTGTCTGGTTCTGATTTCGTACAGGTGTATGCGGGGCTTGGAGCCAGTAGGATCAGAGAACTATTCAAGAAGGCTAAGGAGGCAGGAAAATCTGTAATTTTCATCGATGAGATAGATTCCCTTGGCAAGAAGAGAAAGTCTGGGAACCATCCATCGGGCAGTGAAGAAGGGGATAGAACCCTAAATGCACTATTAACAGAGATGTCTGGATTTAACGACAATGAGGGGATCATTGTGGTGGCGGCAACCAATAGGATTGACATATTAGATGAGGCACTCTTAAGGCCGGGAAGGTTCGATAGACAGGTAGAAATCAATTTACCAGATGTAAAGAGCAGATATGAGATATTGAAATTGCACAGTAAAAATAAACCTATTTCCAAGGACGTGGATTTTAAAAGGCTTGCACTGGAGACTGTATATTTTAGTGGGGCAAAGCTTGAAAATCTTATGAATGAGGCCGCTATCAAGGCGGCAAAGGATAAATCTAGGGAAATTACATTTTCTCATATCGACAAGGCCTATTTTTCTGTATTGGTAGGGGATGAGAAAAAGGATAGGTCAGCTATAAATATTGAAGATAGGGAAATAACAGCCTATCATGAGGCAGGCCATGCCTTAGTTGCAAAGCTAATTGCCAAAAACAATAGGGTAACTAAGGTAAGTATAATCCCCAGTACCAAGGGTATGGGAGGCTTTAGTCTAAATTTACCGCCAGATAAGATGTATCAGACAAAGAAAGATATCCTGTCAAATATAAGGGTTGCACTTGGTGGAAGGGCAGCGGAGGAAATAATTTATGGCAAGGATATGGTTACAACAGGGGCCTCATCTGATTTGGAAAAGGCAACAGAAATTGTATTGTCAATGGTAGGTTTATTTGGTATGGATGAAGAGGTTGGCCTTATGAATTACAATGTATTGGCTAATAACAATCTAAATCACAAGATTCTCATTAAAAGAGCCAAGGAAATTTTAGACAAGTTGTATTCGGATACCTTGGATTTATTGGAATCAAATATGGACAAGCTAAAGATCTTGGCAGATAATCTCATAATGAAGGAAGTACTTACAGAGGAAGAAATAGACCTGCTAATATTTAACAGATAAAAATGTGGCTATTGTTTTCTTGAAAAATATAAGTAAAAGAGATATAATGTATATAGAAAGTATTCTGCGATGTGCGTTGGCTTTGATAATTCAACCGACATAAAAGACACGGGAGTCTAAGTTTACTGTTGGAGGGCAAGCCCTTAGGGGAAGTTTGAAAGCAGTAGCAGGAAACCCACCTATAGATAGGCGGGTGTGAATTAGATTAGTTAACGGCATTGTGGGGATTAAAATCCTCTTAGGGCTTGCCCTAAGAGGATTTTTTATGCTATTTTAATGGGAAACTTTTTCCTATCCTTAAATATATAGATATATTTAAAACCTAGGTCCTTAAGGATTTTTTCTACAAGTTTATAGTCATGGCCAATGGTCTCTGGCGTATGGGAGTCCGAGCCAATGGTGATGATTTCACCGCCTAGCTCCCTGTATAATTTGAGTATGGAGATCTTTGGGTGGTAATATCCAAGTCCATATCTCATTCCAGCAGTATTGATTTCAAGGCCCTTATTATTTTCTATCAAAAGTCTTAAGATATCATATACAAGAAAATGGTAATCCTCAAACCTTGGTATGGAAACACCCTTGTCAAAATACCTATCTATGAAATCCAGATGGCCAAATACATCGAAATTACTGAAGCCTGAAACGCATTTGTTTATTTCCTTGTAATATCTTTCAAGGGCTTCTTGGGCTTCGTATTTCCTAGTAAATTCGCCAGTGTGTATATCTATTTTATCAACTGCATGTATGGACATAATTACAAAGTCAAATTCATTTTCTTCGATAAGTTTATTATACCTTTCAAATAAATGGGACTGCATACCGATTTCTACCCCTGCCAATATTTCAATTTGGTTTTTGTACTTGTACTTGACCTGGTTAATATTTCTAAAATAGTCGGCAGTTCTAAAGACAAAATCAATGCCTTCAGAAGTCACATCGTAGTCGACATGATCAGTGAAGCAGATAGATTTTAAATTACTGCCTATGGCAGATAGGACCATTGATTCCATTGATGCTTTTGAGTCCATTGAATATTCACTATGAAGATGAAAATCATACATTATTTAAACACTCCTAAATTTATCTTTCAGATTATTGTACTAGAAAAGAATTGAATAGTAAAGACCCATTAGCAAAAGCTATTCTGCAAAACTTTCTTTATATTGAAGCTTATATAAATCGTAATAGATGCCTTCCTTCCTCAATAATTCCTGGTGATTACCCATTTCAACTATGCTGCCCTTGCTCAAGACTATGATTTTATCAGCATCCTGTATAGTTGAAAGCCTATGGGCTATAGCAATGGTAGTTCTACCCTTAATGAGTTTTTCCAGGGCATCTTGTATTAAGACTTCAGTCTCTGTATCGATCGAGGAGGTAGCTTCATCTAATATCAGTATTTGCGGGTCGTAGGCCAAGGTCCTAGCAAAGGCCAGGAGCTGTCTTTCACCAGAAGATAGGGTTGAACCCCGCTCCATGACAGCCTCTTCATATTTCCCTCCCAGCTTATCTATAAAGTTATGAGCATTGACGTATTTAGACACTTCAACTATCTTTTCTCGGCTAATACTCTTGTTGTTGAGGCGAATATTGTCTTCTATGGTTCCAGTAAAGAGAAATACATCCTGTAATACCACGCCAATATTCTTTCTAAGGTAGGATTTATCAAAATCCTTGATATTGATGCCGTCGATCAGGATTTCTCCTTTTTGGGTATCGTAAAATCTCGTGATAAGATTGATTATTGACGACTTTCCAGCACCAGTGGCTCCGACGAATGCAATGGCCTCTCCCGGCTCTATGGTAAAACTAATATCCTTCAGGACCCAGTTATTAGCTTGGTAGGCAAACCAAACATTTTTAAATTCAATCTTTCCAAGTATTTCCCCATTGTCAATTGAATTGGGATTATTTTCAATCCTAGTATCTTCATCAAGGATGGTGAAAATCCTTTCGCTTGAGGCCATGGCAGATTGCAGTATATTATATTTCTCTGTTAAATCCAGTATAGGTTCAAAAAACCTTTGAATATAGTCTATAAAGGCATAGAGGACACCAAATTCAATCTTGGTGGAAATTACCTGACCACCGCCAAAGTAAATCAATGCCGCTATACCTAAAGAACGAATTACCTCTATACTTGGCCTAAAGATAGCAAATATTGATATTTCTTTTTTAGATGTCTTTAAATAATCCTTATTTAAACTATCAAATCTTGACGACATCTTATTTTCCTTGTTAAAGGCCTGTATTAGCTTCATGCCCGTTATATCTTCATTTAGGCTGGCATTGATCTTGGCTAATTGGGCACGTCCAAGCCTATAGATGACCCTAATCTTCCTTCTAAATATAATTGAAGCAATCAAGATAAATGGAATAAGGGAGAGGGAAACCAGGGCCAGGAGAAGATCCATCCTCATCATCACAAAGATGATGCCAATTAAGATGAATATATCTTTAAATAGGTTTACCAGTACCGATGTATACATCTCATTTAGGGTTTCTGTATCATTTGTAACCCTAGTCACCAATCTGCCAACGGGGTTCTTATCAAAATATGAAATAGATAAGCCCTGAATATGAGCAAATATTTCCTGTCTAATATTAAATACAATTTTTTGGGATGTTAAGTTTAGTATGAGGACCTGTAAATAGTTTAAAATAAAAGATAGAATAATTGCTCCAAAAAAGATAATAGCAATGCGGTTAATGCCCTCCAGGTCGCTTTCCCTAAATTTTAAATAATCATCTTGACTCAATAGTAGCCTCTTGTCTATATCCTCATCCTCTAGCTTGCCAAGATAGTAGTTTTTATCCTCATTTATAATATTTACTATCGGGTATTCAATTTCCTTGTCATCTATGTCATTGGTTTTTACATATTTGTATCCATTGAAAATTAGACCATCATATGGGGCATTTATCTCCATCTCATACATTGGTTTTTTATAACCACCTATATGATCGTCTATAGTAACCTTTAACAAATATGGCCTTAATAGCTCCAAACCGGTAATTACTATCATCATTATGATTGCCAAAAGCAGGTAATGCCAATAAGGTCTTGCATATCTTAACAGTCTTTTCATCAATTTGCTGTCATAGGCCTTGCCAATTATTTCGTCGTCGTGGAAACCTGAACTCATTCTCTCACCCTCAATTGTTTATTTTTTCCTCTAGGAGTTGTTTTTCATAAAGGTCTCTATATAAGCCTTTTTGAGATAGGAGGTATCTATGATTTCCCCTCTCTACTATTTTCCCTTCATCAAGGAAAATAATTTCATCACAATCCTTGATAGTAGAAATCCTATGGCTGATTATGATTGTAGTAGTATGGGAAAAGATATCTTTTAAATTTCTAAGGATCTTTTCCTCAGTTTCTGTATCGACACTAGAAAGACTATCATCTAAGATCAATATGGGCGGTTCCTTAATGATAGCTCTTGCTATGGAGGTCCTTTGTTTTTGGCCCCCAGATAGGGTTACACCTCGCTCACCGAGGACCGTATCAAACTTGTCTGGAAAATCATCTATGTTTTCATATATTTCTGCAAGTTTCGCAGCCTTGTATACTTTTTCCCTGGCTATTGATTCATCGAAGGCAAAGGCAATATTATCTTCGATAGATGTGGAAAACAAGAAATTATCCTGGGCTACATATCCAATATTTTCCCTTAGGGTTTTTAGGCTCAACTCCCCGATGGGGTAGTCATCTATCAGGATTTTGCCATTGTCAATGTCAAATAACCTTAGCAAGAGGCTTACAATGGTAGTTTTTCCACTGCCAGTCCTACCGACAATTGCTAAGGACCTTCCAGCTTCAATGGAAAAACTTATATTTTCCAGTGTATAGTTATGGATGCCTGGATATTTGAAATACACATTTTCGAATCTTATCCTACCCCTTAGATTTTTAAGGTCTAGGGCCTTGTCCATATCAAATATTTCTGGCTCTTCATCGAGGATAAGATTGATTCTCTCCATAGATGCTGCACCTCTTTGCAAGACATTTATTACCCAACCAAGAGCCATCATAGGCCAGATAAGTAGGCCAAGATAGGAGTTAAAGGCAATGAAATCCCCCAGGCTTATCCTATTGTATATTACATCTTTACCACCAAAATAAATAATCAAGAGAAAACTGATAGAAGATATAAATTGTATAAAGGGGTGGAAGGTTCCAGATACTAGGACCAGACTAATATTCTTTTTTAGATTATCCTCATTGACCCTTGTAAAATGCTCAAGGACTAAATCCTCTTGCACAAAAGACTTTATAACCCTAATACCAGAAAAACTTTCCTGTGTTGTATAGGTAAGGTCAGAAAATGCTTCCTGTACAATTCTAAATCTCTTGTGGATTACCTTGCCAAACCTACTGACTATCAAAATAATAAAGGGTAAAGTAAATAGGGCAATAGCCGTTAGTCTTAGATTGGTAGTACGTACCATCATTATTATTGACAGGAATATTAAAAACACCGAGTCCACAATCATAATTGTGCCCTGGCCAATGGCCATTCGGACAGCATTTACATCGTTGGTGGAGTGCGCCATCAGATCTCCAGTCTTGTGGGTATTATAATAATTTTGAGAAAGGGTTAGGAGGTGATTAAAAATCCTCTTCCTGATATAGTACTCTAGTTCACGGGATGTGCCCAAAATATAAATTCTCCAAAAATACCTGCCCAGGCCTATCATCAGTCCAGTTCCTATAATTAATAGAGCATACTTAATTATATTTTCCCTGGTTAATATTCCTATTTCAAAATCATCCGTAAGGGACCTATAGATTTGGGGAACATAGAGTTGTATAGAGTCTATGGCCAGAAGCCAAAGAATGCCAATAATGTAATTCCACTTATGTAGCTTAAAAAAATCCTTTAATGTTGAGAATGCCGACATGATTAAACCTCACTTTATACTGCATAGATATTTCGATGCCCAAAATAAATAGCCTCATAATCATTATAAATGAAAATACAATATTTTAAAGCACAAATTTAAATATTTATATTCTGAGTATAAATATTTAAGGATAAGGGAAAATTACATATATAATATAGTGATTTGGAGGAAAGGGTAATGGAAATTACAACAAAGGAAATTGTAAAGAAAATGATTTTAGATGCAGAAGAGATGGTAAGGGACTATGAGTTCAATTCAAAAAAGGTAGAAGACAGCGAGGTGGCAGACTTATTTAAGGCTTTTGCAGAAGAAAGTGGATATCAGGCGGCACAACTAAATAAATTATTGAATGAGAAGTTTTAGGGCCATAAATTTGATTACAAATTAACTTTTAGGGTAAAAGAAACTATACAAGACTTGAAAAGAGGGGAGAGATTATTATGATAAATAGGTATCTGGAGGAGAAAAAAAAGAAGGCAAAGAAAGAGAAACAAATGGAGACTGCAAAGAATGTCGCCGTAGGTACGGCAGTAGGCACTGCCATAGGAGCAGTTACGGGTATCTTGCTGGCACCTAAGTCAGGTAAGGAGACAAGGGAAGATATTGCAAATAAAACTAAGGAAATGACTGAGGATATTAAAGATACTGTAAATGAGCAAATGGAAGTAGCTAAGGAATTGCAACAAAAAGTAAAGACAGAAATAAAACAGGTGTATTCGAATTTAAAGGACAAAAAAGATGATGTAGAGGATATTGTCGAAGAAGCCATGGAGGAAATTGTCGAGGAGGTAACAGAATCTAAGGATGATACTTCCAATTAAGGGGGGATAATTATGGGCTCAGCTCTTACAATACAAGATTTATTTAAGTTAGTTTTATTTTTATTAGGTATTGGAGCCTTGACATATTTAATTATTGTGTTTAAAAATATCAACAAATTGTTAACTACCATAAATACCACTTTTGAAGCAAATGTAAAAAACATTAATTCCATGGCCAATCAATTGCCTGAAATTAGCCAAAATATCAATGCCATAACGAAAACTACAAATACTGCCTTAAAGGATCTGTCGCCAGAGGTAACTGAGTTGATACATAATGTCAATGATATTTCAACTCAAGTAGGTTCTATTACTGATTCTATTGATAGCTCTACACATAAGATTGTAGATACACTGGACATAGTTACGGATAGCGTGTCTGAGACCGCCTTTGCCTTTCAGCATAATGTGAAAAGCATTGATAATTATATCAAACTATTGCTCGAGGTCATAGAAACAATTAAAAACTATATTAAAAAGAGATGAGAACCCTTGGAATGGGTTCTTTTCAATATTTCTGATTATTTCCTACTAAAATTATCGAAAGGTCTTTTAAATTCATTAGTTTTTTTGCTATAATAGAATAAGCTATAACTTGCTTCTTAATTTGATATAAAGGCTGGGCTGGCAAATATACTTGGGGTATTTCTAGAATGCTCCCTTAACTCTTATATCATATAAGGATAAATCATATTATAAGGGTGATTAACTTGAAAAAAGTCAAGATTATATTCAATCCTTCCTCTGGACGGCAGACTATGGAGAGGCGGATTGATAGACTGTGTAAGCTCCTCTTAGATGACGGCTATACGGTCAACAAATTTATTACAAAAGAAAAAAATGACGCCCTAAATGAAACCATTAAATCCTGTAGGGAGGGATGGGATTTTTTAGTCGTTAGCGGTGGAGATGGGACAGTAAATGAGGTGGCTAAAGGAATTATTTCATGTGAAAGAAAGATACCAGTAGCTATATTGCCATCGGGGACTGTAAATGACTTTGCTAATTATTTGAAGATACCAAAAAATATAAATGAATTTTATAAGCTAATAAAAAGAGAGAATATTATCGATGTGGATTTGGGCAAGGTGAACGATGAGTACTTTGTCAATGTTGCAGCGGGTGGATTGCTCTCGGGAGTAGGATATCTAGTGCCCACGGAGACAAAGATGGTCTTAGGTAGGATGGCATATTATATAGAGGGCCTAAGGGAAATAACACTGCAGATAATCGACCCGATCAAGGTCAAAGTTGAATCCGAAGACTACAGCAGTGAAGAGGAAATACTACTTTTTTTGGTTTCTAACAGTTCGTCAATTGGTGGGTTCAAAAAAATCGCACCAAATGCAGACGTTTTGGATGGACTATTAGATGTTATAATAATTAGGAAAACAGATGTACAAAACCTAGCCAGTATATTTTTTAATATTTTTAGGGGTGAACACGTTAACCACCCGGATGTTAAGTACTTTAAGACCACCTTTCTGAGAATTGAATCCAAAGAAAAGGTGGATATTGACATAGACGGCGAATATGGGGGAGTATTGCCAGCTTCTTTTGAGGTAGTACCAAGGGTTTTTAAAATAATGATTTGATTGATGAAAATTATATTAGAAGGGGTTGTTTATTATGAAGGGGATGGAAGACAAGGATAATGTGGCATATATTGAAAAATACCTAAGAAAAACGGACTATATAATAAGAAAAAAGGGAAGGGAAATCTTAGCCGATTTTAATATCACAGTGCCACAGTTTACTGCACTGCAAATTTTAATCAACCATGAGAATATGACCATAGGAGAATTAAGCCAAGATATGGCCTTGGCCTTTAGTACCATTACTGACTTAATAGATAGAATGGAAAAATCAGAATTGGTCACGAGGAAGAAAGACGAAAAAGATAAAAGAGTTGTCAGGGTAGAGGTACTTCCCAAGGGCTTCGATATTTTGGAGAAGGTATTAGAGAAGCGTATTGACTTTCTTTGTGGGAAATTAATTAATTTTAGTGATGAGGACAAGTATAATTTACATATTGGACTTAAATCTATCTACGAGGCTATGAAGGCCGATTCAATAGAGTAATATAAAGAGGGGATACCATGAGAATCATAGATAATAGGTATAAGATTGAGGAAACCATAGATTACAAGGTATACTCTGAGTCTTACAGAGTACTAGACCTATGGGGAGATGAAAAATCAAAGTTTCTAAAGTTTTATAACTATGATATTCAAAAGGATTTAATTCACTATTTAATAGAAAATTTCATCCAATTGAACAGCATCAACAACCATAAGATACTAGCTAATGAAAGTTTTAATCTAGTAAAAACAATTGATACAAAAAAAATTAACATGCAATTATACTATTCTATATCAGAATATACCAAGGCCCCAAGACTTAACGATATTGCCCACCAACTTAAGTTTAGAGAAAAACTTAATATAATTCTAGACATTTGTTTGGCTATAGATTTTCTACATTTCAGGGGAATTACATATGGTCTACTAAATCCGTCTGATATCTTTGTAAACGAGGATAAGAAGATAAAATTGCTTGATATAGCCAATGTGATTGAGAAAAGGATGGAGTCCTACTATGACGAATTTACTAGGCACTTTATTTCATCAGAAATCCTAGTCAATAAGAATGAAAATGATAAAAAGGTTGATTTCTATTCTATAGGCCTGATAATAAAGTATCTGCTACTAGAGAACTTCCTTGAGGAAGATGTGAATTTATTTGTATATAAGGACCAATTTGAAATAGACAGTGAACAAAGGAGTTTCCTCGACAATACAATTTTACAGCTTAGCAAGAGGGATTTCTCGGAGAAAGAAGTAAATTTGATGGGCCTAGTAAATGAAATCATAAGGAAATTTGCCTTAGATTACTCTTACAATTTGGTCAACGACAGGGATATCCTACTGTTTAAAAACAAGATAGTAGGAAGAGAAAAAGAAATCAATGAAATAATGGAAGTCGACGAGAGGGCAGTTGGTGGGGATAATAACGTCAAGGGGCTCATAATTAGCTCCGATTTTGGCATGGGAAAGACAAGATTTCTAAGGGAGATTACCCATAGGCTCAGGATGAGGGGAAGAGCTGTTTACAGTATTGGTATAGGCGAAAATCAGAAAAATGACCTTTTAGATATTTCCAATATACTTAAACAGGCCCTGAAGGATACCCCTTCAGACCTAATTGAGAAATATAGAAATGAATTATCGAAAATACTGCCTGAAATGAGGCTATCTATAAATGAGGAGATGAAAACAGACTTAAGTCAGAAGTCAGAAAAGTTCAGATTGTATAATAGGATTGCTAACTATTTTACTGAACTGTCCAAGGATGAGATTAAGTATATAGTTGTTGACGACATACAAAATGCTAACCCCAACTTGTTGACTGTCATAGACTATTTATTTAAAAACGTAAAGGGAGACAATCTGTTTTTTATATTTTCATACGACAAATCCAATAAAAACAATTATTTGGTAAAAAACCAAATAGATATTTGGACCAATAGCTCCCTAATCCAATGCATTGAGCTATTAAAATTGGACTTGGAGGAAATAGGGGAGATGATCCAAAACATCTTGGGCATTTCATATGTACCCCACAATCTATCCTCTGTCCTATTTAGGGAAAGCGAGGGCAACCCAAGGTATATAGAGTATATAATAAAGCACCTATATGGGGACGGAGAGTTATATATGGGGACGTCAGGTAACTGGTTTTTAAAGGCAGATAGTTACTCTGATATACGCTTCCCCTCAAATATAGATGATGCTTTTGAAAAACAATTAAGTATTATAAAGAACAATTATTTAGATATATTCAAGGTAATTTCAATCTTTGATGGGATTCTCTACAAGAAAATTCTTTTAGATATGATTGAGGATTTACCTGAAAAGATAGAAAAAGAACTAAATGAATTGATTACCCTAGGGCTTATAGATGAAAAACTAGCTGATTTTGGATATAGCTATAGTATAAACAGCACTGAAATTAAAAAATCTATCTACAGCGAGATAGCTAGTGAAAATAAAATAGTACTCCATAGGAAGGCAGCAGAAATCATTGGTAAAATGAGTACAAGGAACATGGATCTGGTCTTCGAAGAATACCTATATCACTTAATTAAATCAAACCAGTCAGATGAAGCCCTAGAGATTATATACGATAAGTTACAGCAACTAGACAATAGATACAGTACCCAGGCAAAGTTTTTGTGGGAGAAGGCATATAGTATTGAAAAGACTGTAGCTTCTTTTAGCAAATTGGATATCCTCTATAATCTTGTTACCATCCACTTTTTGAAGGGCGAGTCTGAAAGAGGGAGGGCATATCTAAAGGAATATCAGAGAGATGCCATTGCCTTAAGGGACCATGATCACATAATTAAAAGTAAGAACTTTCTCTTGGATATATATCACAGAAAAGTCCAGACGGATGAAGAAGTAAAAGAGATAAAGGAAATTGAAAAGATTGCTGAAGAGAACGATATAATAGAGGGCAAGATAATAGCCTTGATTTCTTGGGCTAGGCTAAATATTGACAATGGGAAATTAGAGGAAGCTGAAAAGCAATTAATTGATGCTAGACAAATTTCTTTAGAGTCCCAGGTCAAGATTCATTTGGGAACCATTTACAATAGGCTTGGTATTATTGAATTTTTGTATGGAAATATGGAGGCATCAGTTGAGTGCTATGGTAAGAGCATTAGGTACTTTACTGAGAGTGGTAATATTGCCGATGCCACTAGGCCTATAAACAATCTTGGAAATATATACTCGGGACACTATGATGACTTGAAAAAGGGAATGGAATACTATGAAAAGGGCCTGGATATTGCGTCTAAATTTGGAGTTCAAGATACAGAAATTGTATTTTTAAATAATATCTCTGAAATTTACTTTGAAAACCACCAGTACAAGGAAGCCATAGAATACATTGAAAAAGTAAAAAAAGGTGCACAAGAATTACAAGACATCAATATAATTTTCCTAGCAAATATAAATATGGCCAGGATATTTATTGCCATGTCAAAATTTGATAAGGCATATGAATTGTATATCTACCTAAACAACTTTTTTGGGACAAAACAAATTACCAACCTGGAAATTACATCACAGTATTATGATTTTCTTGGCGAATTTTTTGGGCAGCTGGGAGATTGGGAACAGGGAATTAAATATTCAGAGATGGCAAAGCAGCTATGCAAGGATTTTAATATTAAAGATTATTTGTGGGCAGAAGCGAGGATTCTCTATCTAAGGTTTTTTGAGAATGATTACTTTGATAGGGATGAAATAGAGGAATTGAGGCAGGAATTTAAAAGGGCAAATATCTACCTATCAAGGAGGAAGTTTTTACTGTATTTTTCTGCCATAAGTATATTGCATGGCGACATTGAATACGCCAAGGATCTACTAGAAGAAGACAATACCATGGTTATTTTAACTCATACAGATTACTTAGATGAAATAAGAAATTCCATTCTGGCAGTTCTAGATACAAGGTTAAGATCCATAGACACCTTAATTGTCCACAGGGAAAGCTTCCTAAAGGAAGGGTCGGACCTAGAAGCATTATTGCTGACAGCGGCAATTGGAAGTAAGCTGCAGGGCTATGGTCATGATAAATCTTCACTAAAATACTTGTTTGAATTTTTGGACATGGCCTATAAAAGTGTTCTAAAGATTCAAGATGAAGAACTTAAATATAAATATATTAGCAGTAGAAAGGTGGACAAGATTAAAGAAAAGATTAATTTGGCCATCAAAAGGGTCTTCGACAAGGACATTCATCATATTACCTTTGACCAAATAAGGGATAGGGGAATATACAATTATTTTGATATAACGCCAGTAATTGACCTTATAGGCAGTGAGGACTTTGTCGGGATAACACAGTTTGATTATTACGGAGAGGCTTTAAATATTAACTCCCTGGAGGAGTTAATCTCCAAGTTATCAGACAACTTCAACCATAATCTGGATTTAATCTTGAAGTATCTAGCCAAGGAAACCTTTGCCAAAAAAGGCTATATATTGACTTACGATGAAACCAATAGAAGGTACTATCCCATATCATCCCTGGATAATATCTTTGAAAACAATATAAATGAAGGTATTATAAACTTGGTTAATAGGTCCAATAAGGGGATTATAATTAATGAAAACATGTGTGAGATTCAGGATTTCAACTATAAGGAGTTTCTTCCAAAGGGAGTCAAGGGAATAATATGTGTTCCTATATCTGCAATTGAAGAAAAAACCTGGAGTGAAGAGGAGAGAAGGAGGAGGCTGTATGTAGAAGGTAGCAATTTGGGTTATGTTTATCTGGAAACAGACAATGTTTTCAATAGATTTGATTCTGAAAGGATGGGAATTGTAAATTCAACCTCCTATCTGATTTATACGAATTTGGAAAACAACAAACTTAAACTAATGGCTACTACAGACAAACTGACAGGGGTATACACGAGAAAATACTTTGATTTGAGGTTTAATGAATTTTTAAATAAGATAAAAACTAGCAAGGGCAGTTTTTCCATGTTGATGTTAGATATTGATAGGTTCAAAACAGTAAATGATACCTATGGTCATAGGAAGGGTGATGAGGTACTGGCCCTGATAGGTCATACGATTAAGTCTACAATTCGTAGCGAGGACCTAGTCGGTAGATATGGGGGAGAAGAATTTATTGTAATCCTTAAAAACGTAGGAAAAAATGAAGCTGAAATAATAGCTGATAAGATACGTGAGAACATAACGAATTTGTCATTCAAGGGGGTCGAGTATCCTGTTACGGTCAGTATTGGCCTATCGCTATATCCCGATCATAGCCAGTTTAGGGAAGATTTAATAGAGAAGGCAGACCAGGCCTTATATCATGCCAAGGAAACTGGAAGAGATAAGACTGTGACCTGGGAACAGCAAATGACAAATGTGGCCAGCAGGGTTGATAAGTTGGCAGGTATATTGACTGGCAACACAGATGACGACAATAGGAGGGTATTGGCCCTGATGGATATTATAGAACTTGTTAAAGACACTAGGGCTATAAAAGACAAGGCCTATACATTTTTAAGCAGGGTACTGGAGACCATCGATGCCCAGTACGGGACAATAATTTTTGTAGAAGAAGGTGAAGGCAGAAATTATCTGACAAGAGAAAAGCTAAAAAAAGATTGGGTATCAACCCCTCACTTAAACCACAGTATAATTGAGAAAGCCATAAAGACTAGGGTGGGAGATTTTTTAATAGACTGGGACCATTTAGATAATATAGATACAATCTCTGGCCTTCCAAATTGGCAATCTATTATAGTTGTGCCCCTAATAAAGGGACTAGATGTGCGTGGAGTCCTATATCTATCGACTCCGCTGAGGAATAAGGAATTTGATTTTAATTATTTTAATCTAGCCAAGTGCTATGCAAATATGTTTGCAGCTATTATGTAGGTAAATTATTTTGGGCTTAGAAAAAAAGTACTAATATTTACCCATGTATGATATAATTAAATCAAATACGAATCTAGGGGTAATAAAATGAAATTTCTAGATTATAATACAATTGAAGAGAAAAAACCCGGAAACCACAGATAATTCTGTGGTTTTTATGCGCTTTAATTGAGTAGTGAAGCATATAGGAAAAATGTCTAGGAGGAGATTTTATGGGAAAAGTTTTTTTAAACGGCAATGATTTAAGTTTAGAAGATTTTATTGGAGTTGTAAGAAGAAATGAAGAAGTAGCCATAACAAAGGATGCAATAATACGAATTAAAAAATCTAGGTCCCTAGTTGAACAGTTTGTAAACGACAACAAGGTTGTTTACGGTATAACTACAGGATTTGGAAAGTTTAGCGATGTGGTTATCACTGGTGAAGAGACTACCAAGCTACAAAGAAATCTAATTATGAGTCATGCCTGCGGGGTTGGAAATCCACTTTCAGAGGAAATAGTAAGGGGCATAATGCTCCTTAGGATTAATGCACTAGCAAAGGGATTTTCAGGAATCAGACTCTCTACCTTAGATACCCTAGTGGAGATGCTGAATAGGGGAGTACACCCCCTAATACCAGAAAAGGGCTCACTTGGAGCAAGTGGAGACCTAGCGCCCCTTGCCCACATGGTACTGGTAATGATAGGTGAGGGTGAAGCCATCTACAAGGGCAGTAGAATGTCCGGGAAAGAGGCAATGAAAAAGGCCAATATTCAAACGGTAGAGCTAACCTCTAAAGAAGGCCTGGCATTGATAAATGGAACACAGGTAATGACTTCAATCGGAGCACTGACTATTTACGATACAATAGTTTTAAGCAAGATAGCAGATGTTGCAGCCTCACTTTCTATGGAGGCCCTAAATGGGATAGTTGATGCTTTTGACTTAAGATTGCATGAAGCAAGGGCCCATACGGGGCAGATAAATAGTGGCAAAAATCTGATAACCCTGCTGGAGAATAGCAAGATGGTCACAAGGCAAGGAGAGAAAAGGGTACAGGATGCTTACTCCCTGAGATGTATTCCACAAATACACGGTGGCAGCAAGGACAGTTTTCAGTATGTAAAAGAAAAGATTGAAATAGAAATGAATTCTGCTACAGATAATCCTCTAATCTTCACAGAGGATGAAGACGTCATATCAGGTGGCAATTTCCACGGTCAGCCAATGGCTTTGGCGTTTGACTTCTTAGCTATAGGATTAGCAGAACTAGCCAATATTTCAGAGAGGAGACTTGAAAGACTTGTAAACCCCTCCTTGAGTGAGGGACTACCTGCATTTTTAATCGGCAATGGCGGCCTCAACTCTGGATTTATGATAGTCCAGTATTCTGCTGCCTCCCTGGTATCTGAAAATAAAATACTGGCACATCCTGCCAGTGTAGATTCTATACCATCATCTGCAAACCAGGAGGATCATGTGTCCATGGGTACCATTGCAGCTCGCAAGGCAAGGGAAATCATGGAAAATGTAAGAAAGGTACTTAGCATGGAGATACTAGCCGCCTGTCAGGCTATAGATTTAAGAGGCAACAAGGGGCTGGGTAAGGGAAGCAAAATAGCATATAATATAATCAGAGAAAGGATAGATATTTTAGAGGAAGATAGGCCTATGTACTTTGACATCAACAAATGTGAGGAGATAATAGGCTCTGAAGATTTCATAGGTGAAATTGAGTCTGTAGTAGGAAAACTATTATAGGGGGGATTTGTATGTTTAATAATGCTGAAATTTTTGATGCCATGACTATTAAGCTAGGGGAGGAGCTTCCACCGAAAACGGTTTTTGAGCCGGCTATAAGGAGGGCACCCAAAAGGGAGTTGAATTTAAACAAAAATGAGATAAAGATAGCCCTAAAAAATGCCCTGAGATATATACCTGAAAAACTTCACAATATTATGGCTCCAGAATTTTTACAGGAACTAATGACCCACGGCAGAATCTATGGATATAGATACAGGCCAAAGGGTAATATCAGGGGAAGGTCAATTGATGAATATAAGGGAAGGTGTATAGAAGGCAAGGCTTTTCAGGTCATGATAGACAATAACCTAGACTTTGACGTTGCCCTATACCCATATGAACTAGTAACCTATGGTGAAACGGGGCAGGTTTGCCAAAATTGGATGCAATATAGACTAATAAAAAGATACTTAGAAGAATTAACAGAGGAACAGACCCTGGTTGTATCATCGGGACATCCCCTTGGATTATTTAAATCATCTCCAACAAGCCCAAGGGTAATAATTACAAATGCTTTGATGGTTGGTGCCTTTGACAATCAGGAGCATTGGATAAAGGCACAGGCCATGGGTGTAGCCAACTATGGACAAATGACGGCTGGGGGTTGGATGTATATAGGGCCCCAGGGCATAGTACATGGGACCTACAATACAATCTTGAATGCTGGAAGGATGAAACTAGGTGTAGAGGGAGATGGGGACCTAAGGGGTCACCTATTTGTCAGCTCTGGCCTAGGAGGTATGAGTGGTGCTCAAGGCAAAGCCAGCAAGATTGCCAAGGCCGTAGGCATAATAGCCGAGGTCGATTATTCAAGAATTGCTACTAGGCTAAAACAAGGTTGGATTGACGAATCATATGACAATTTAAAGGATTTGTTTGACAGGGCACATAGGGCCATGGAGGCTAAGGAGGAATTAGCTTTGTCCTATCATGGAAATATAGTTGACCTATTGGAGTATGCCCTGGATAGGGATATAAAAATTGAACTCTTATCGGATCAAACCTCATGTCACGCACCCTATGACGGAGGTTACTGCCCCCAAGGATTGACCTTCAGTCAAAGGACAGAGATGCTTGAAAAGGATAAGAAAGGATTTAAGGAACTGGTGGATAAGTCCCTAGTTCACCACTACCAATTAATTAAGGAATTAGTCAACAGGGGTACTTATTTCTTCGACTATGGCAACAGCTTTATGAAGGCAATCTTTGATGCGGGAGTTACCGAAATTGCCAGAAATGGGAAGGACGAGTCAGAGGGCTTCATATTTCCTTCTTATGTGGAAGATATAATGGGTCCCATGTTATTTGATTATGGCTACGGTCCCTTTAGGTGGGTATGTTTAAGCGGCAAACACGAAGATTTGATAAGGACAGATAGGGCCGCAATGGGAAGCATAGATAAGGATAGGAGAGGTCAAGACAGGGATAATTACATCTGGATAAGAGATGCTGAAAAGAATGAACTAGTTGTAGGCACCCAGGCCAGAATTCTCTATCAGGATGCACTAGGCAGATTGAGGATTGCCCTGAAATTTAACGAGATGGTAAGAAATGGAGAGGTAGGTCCTATTATGTTGGGCAGAGACCACCATGACACAGGTGGTACTGATTCACCATTTAGAGAGACTGCGAATATAGGTGACGGCAGCAATATTATGGCAGATATGGCCACTCAATCCTATGCAGGTAATGCTGCTAGGGGAATGAGCCTAGTGGCACTTCACAATGGTGGAGGAGTAGGCATTGGCAAGGCTATAAATGGTGGATTTGGCATGGTACTCGATGGAAGTGAAAGGGTAGATAATGTATTAAAGACTGCAATGCCATGGGACGTAATGGGAGGAGTTGCAAGGAGGGCATGGGCAAGGAATGAAAATTCTATATCCACATGTATCGACTACAATAGGGAATTTAAAGATACAGACCATATTACAATACCCTTTATACCCAGCGAGGATTTGATTGAGAGCTTAGTTGACAAGAAACTTGAAGAAGAGTAAGGGGGTAAATATGGCTAGGATTATCCAATGTGTACCAAACTTTAGTGAAGGTAGAAACAAGGACCTAATTGAAAAGATACTAGATGAAATTAGAATGGTTGACGAGGTAAAACTATTAGATTACTCCATGGATAAGGACCACAATCGAACTGTTGTCACCTTTATAGGGGAGCCAGAAAAAGTCATTTTAGCTGCCTTTAAGGCCTGTAAGCTAGCTTCTGAATTAATAGATATGAGAGAACATACTGGTGAACACCCCAGAATGGGAGCAACAGATGTAATACCTTTGATTCCTATTTCAGATGTGACCATGGAAGAATGTGTCTTACTTTCTGAAGAATTGGGTAAAAGAATAGGGGAGGAGCTAGACATACCTGTCTACTTATATGAAAAGTCTGCAAGACTATTGGATAGGGAAAATCTTGCTGATATTAGGCGGGGTCAATATGAGGGTATGGCTGAAAAATTAAAGGAAGAAAATTGGAGGCCTGACTTTGGTCCAAACGAACTAAATGTAAGGTCGGGAGTTACGGCAGTTGGTGCAAGGATGCCTCTGGTAGCTTTTAACGTAAACCTTGGCACAGATAATATAGATATTGCAAAAAAAATTGCAAAATCCATAAGGGCGAGCGGTGGTGGTTTTAAATACTGCAAGGCACTTGGGATAGAAATTAAGGAAAGAAATATAGTACAAGTCACCATGAATATGATAGACTATACTAAGACGCCCCTATTCAGGGTATTTGATGTAATAGAAAGAGAAGCAAAAAGATATGGGGTCAATGTAGTCGGAAGTGAAATAATCGGTCTCTTGCCCATGGGAGCTATGTTAGCTGTGGCTGATTACTATTTGAGACTGGAAAATTTCAATCATGATCAAATACTGGAAGCTAGAATGATGGAGTAGGTGAAAATATGAAAGCCACTATGGTAATAGAGAATATTAGCAAGCTAGTAACTTTGAAAGGCAAGAACAAGGCTAGGATTAAGGATGAATTAAAGGATATAGGTTTAATTAATAAGGGGGTAATTGCATTAGATGGAGATAGGATTGTGTATGTGGGAGAGGGGACTCTGCCACCATCAATCGAACTAGATGAGGATGCCATAATAATTGATGCCAGGGGCAAAACAGTGACGCCGGGGCTGATTGATTCACACACTCATCTTGTGCACGGAGGCTCCCGTGAAAATGAATTAGCTATGAAGTTAAAGGGTGTCCCATATTTGGATATATTAGCAACAGGGGGAGGAATACATTCGACAGTAAAAGCCACAAGAGAGGCAAGTTTTGATGAATTGTATACCAAGGCCATTAAGAGCCTTGATACCATGTTAGGATATGGGATAACAACTGTAGAGGCAAAAAGTGGTTATGGAATAGGGGATTTTGACACAGAACTAAAGCAACTAGAGATAGCTAGAAAGCTAAATGAAGATCATCCCATAGATATTGTTTCAACATTTATGGCTGCCCATGCCATACCGGAGCAATACAAGAAAAACTCAGATGAATTTGTAGACATAATAATAGATGAAATGATACCAGAGGTAGCAGACAAGAAGCTGGCTGAATTTTGTGATGTTTTTTGTGAGGAGGGGGTATTTTCCCTTGAACAGTCCAGAAGGATTTTACTTGCCGCAAGGAATTATGGAATGGAAGCGAGAATACATGCCGATGAAATAGTAGCCCTAGGTGGTGCTGAGTTGGCAGCAGAAATTAATTGTATTTCAGCAGACCATCTTGTTGCAGCTAGTGATGAAGGGATAAGGCTTATGGCTGACAAGGGCGTAATAGCAAACCTTTTGCCTGGCACATCATTTAACTTGCAAACGGGTAAATTTGCTAGAGCAAGAAGGATGGTAGAGGAGGGGGTGCCAATAGCCCTATCTACCGATTACAACCCAGGAAGTTGCCCAACGGAAAACATTCAACTGATAATGAGTTTTGCTTCTCTTATAATGAAACTTACCCCCGAGGAAGTAATTACTGGGGTTACAATCAATGGTGCAGCGGCATTAGGATTGGAGGATAAAGTGGGAAGCCTTGAAGCAGGCAAGCAAGGGGACATAGTTATTTTTGATTCTCCCAATCTTGAATATATTATTTATCACTATGGAATAAACCATGTAGATAAGGTGATAAAAAAAGGTGAACTAGTATTTAGTAAAAAATAAAGGTTTTTCTCTAACAAGTAAATGAAATGTCCTCGGCCTGTAGTATTATACAGGCTGTAGGGCATTTAAAAGAAGGGAGAAGAAGATGTTTTCCGAATTATTTAAGGCCTTTTTTTTAATCTTTGTAGCTGAAATGGGTGACAAAACTCAAATTATTGCCATGACCTTTGCGGGATTATTTAAGGTAAAGGAAGTTATCTTGGGTGTTGTATTTGGCGTTGCTTTAAATCATGGAATAGCCATAGTATTGGGGAGCTTTCTACCTGCTATTATGCCCATGTATTTAATTCAAGTGTTGGCTGGTGCCATGTTTGTTTTTTTTGGAATAATATCCCTTAGGGAAAGATCAACAGAAGAATTGGATAGTAAAGGTATGGTAAACCCGGTTTTTATTGTTGCCATGGCTTTTTTTATTGGGGAACTGGGAGATAAGACTCAATTGACTGCAATGTCATTGTCAGCTGTATCCGACTATCCCCTGATTATTCTGGCAGGGACAACCTCGGGAATGGTTGCCACTTCAGCTATGGGAATTGTCATTGGAAGGCTTGTGGGGGACAAGATTCCAGATGTTTCGGTTAGAATCATCTCTTCAATCGTCTTTATATTTTTTGGGACTTTAAAATTATTGACTTATCTACCAAATAACTATATAAATATATTTAGCATTTTAGCCTACCTAGTAAGTTTATTTGTTATCGAGGTATATTTGATTGATAAGTTGCTAGACAAGCAAAGAATATCAGAATCAGCCTTAAAACGTGCAGCTAACCTACTTTATGAACAAACTAAGGAATTGGAAAGGATACTAGATGACCTTTGTCTAGGAGAAGATAGTTGTGGTAAATGTATAGGCGATAGCTGTTTAATTGGATATGCAAGAAATATATTAAGAAATGCAAGAGATAATGAAAATTATACCATTGAAGATATTGAAAATATGGATTTATTGATTAAAAAAGTATATAATGTCAATATGGCTATACAAGCCTTGGGAATGGTAGTTGCCAATTCAATACAAAATGGTTGGGACAAGGACGAGCATTTTGTAGTTAATCAAGTCCGGGTTTCATTGGAGATTGTAGTATTTGGCAAACAATTAAATTTTAGTAGGGGCCTAGACGATTATATATTTGACGCGAAAAAAGAAAATCGCAAACATGGGAACTTATTAGAAGAAATTGTTTTAGGATATGGCATTAAATAAATGAGTATTAATATTTATTAGGGTATTATATATAAAAAGGAGGAAAGTTCAATGGCTGAAAATCAATATGTTGTATTTAAGTTAGATAGGGGAGAATTTGGGATAGACATTATGAATGTTAAAGAAATAGGACCATATGAAGAATCTATTTCACTGCCCAATGCCCCAGATTTCATTGAAGGAGTCATAAATTATAGGGGTAGTGTTATTCCAATAATTAACCTAAAGAAAAGGTTGAGCATTGGCGAGGACAATATTACCAAGGATACCAGAATTATTGTAATAACATTGAATGAAAAAGAAGTTGGCTTTATAGTAGATGAAGCATCACAAACTGTTAGGGTAAGCGATGAACAAATAGATCCTGCTCCATCATTTATTGGAGGCGTGGATCAAAAATATATCACAGGCGTAGGGAAACTAGATGAAAAAAGATTGTTAATACTAATAGATTTGGAAAAAATCCTATCAGATGAAGAGATTAGAGAAATAGAAAAACTCGAGGTTTAAAAGATGGTTGGCAAACAAATAGGGATTAAAAGATTAAATGAGATTTTAGAAACCACTGTTAAAACCATTACAGATAGCAAGGACGAGCTCTTCGAAATTGTAAACTTCTCACGTTCCGACTATAAAAGACTAGAGGAAGAGTTGAACCACTTGCAATCTAAGGTCAGGGATATTCTAGTTGAGGTGGAAAGGCTGGAGTTGCTTGATAGGCGAAGTCGTAACAATTTATCAATTAAAAGCAAGAATTTTGACCAGTATAGTGAGCAAGATATAAGAGATGCATACGACCTTGCCAACGAAACTAGAATACAGCTTGCCTTAAAAAGAGAAGAGGAAAAGAATTTATTGCTTAGAAGAAAGGAATTGGAAATAAGGTTAAGAAATTCCTATGACGTATATAAGAGGGCAGAGAAGCTGAACAAACAAATATCTGTTGCCGCAGAATATCTAATGGGCAATGTGGATAATATTGTAGAAACAGTTGATGAATTGAGCAAGAAACACTACCTGGGCATAAAAATCATTGAAGCACAGGAAGAGGAGAGACTGAGACTGGCAAGGGATATACACGATGGTCCTGCCCAGTCCTTAGCCAATGTCATAGTAAAGGCTGAGCTCTGTGAAAAGCTAATCGGCATTGATATAGAGCGGACAAAGACAGAGTTGAAGAGTTTAAAATCCGTTATCAGAACCACACTGGGAGATGTAAGGAAAATAATATACGACTTGAGGCCAATGTCTCTAGATGATTTGGGATTGGTGCCCACATTGGAAAAACACATTTCCGTATTTGAAGAAGATACTGGTATACCTGTAGATTTCAAAACCCTTGGTTCTTTAAACAACCTTGAGCCGACTATACAGATTGCATTATTTAGAATAACCCAAGAATCCTTAAGCAATATATGGAAGCATTCCAAGGCAAATTCAGTATCCATAATACTTGAAAAATCCCTGGAAAAGATCAATTTATCAATTTCGGATGATGGTGTAGGCTTTGATTTGGAAAATTATAAAACAGACCATAACTCTGTATCAAAAGGATTTGGATTGATGAGTATCAAGGAAAGAGTTGAATTATTAGATGGCGTTTTTAATATTACATCCTCCCGAGATTATGGTACAAAATTAAGTTTATCACTACCATTAAGAGAGGAGGACTAGGATGAAGGGAAAGGAAATAACAGTACTAATAGCAGATGATCACGTTTTAATAAGAGAGGGCATAAGGCAAATACTTGAGCTAGAAGATGATATACACGTTGTTGGACAGGCAGGTGACGGGGCTGAGGCTTTTCAAAAATCTGAGGAATTAAAGCCCGATATAGTACTCTTAGACATCAATATGCCAAAATTAAATGGAATAGAGGCCTTGCGCAAATTTAAGGATATGGGCATTAAATCAAAAGTTATAATCTTAACCATCCATGAGGACAAGGAATATATTTTAAAGACCCTAAAGCTTGGTGCAAATGGATACTTATTAAAGGACTCCACTGCAGACAGTTTAATAGAAGGTATTCGACGGGTTGCCGCTGGTGAAAACTACATACAACAAAGCGTTGCGGATTTAGTTAGTGCCTCTTCTGACCATGACAAGGCAGGAAATGAGAATGTTGACATAATAAGCCTATTGACTACTAGGGAATATGAAGTTTTGATACTTATAGCTGAGGGATTAAACAACAAGGATATAGCAGAAAAGCTGTTTATAAGTGAGAAGACAGTTAAAAATCACGTATCGAATATCTTTAAAAAACTCGAACTAAACGATAGGGTACAAGCTGCAATCTTTGCATATAGAAATAACTTAAAGAAACTATAAAGACTAGGCTATCCAGCCTAGTCTTTATAAATGTATTCTAATATAAAGTCCTTAAATTTTTCGTTTAATGGGTCAAGCATCATGTTTTTATGGAATACAAAGTAAAACTTCCTAGAGAATCTAATGTCCTTGATGAAAAATGCCTTGTACCTACCTATGGATAAATCATCTTCCACAGCTTTTTCCGATATTAGGCTAACTCCAACACCAGACGAAACAAGTTCCTTAATAGTGCTGGTATCAGCCGTAAACACTTTAATATTTAAGGATTCGATTGGGAAATTACACTTTCTAAGGGATGACTCAACCAAGGCCCTAGTGCCCGAACCTTCCTCCCTCATAATTATATTCTCCTTCAACAATAATCTGCTGTCCACATAGGAAAAGTTATCAAGTGGATAGTCTCCATTGTTCGGTGTAATTAATAGAAGATTGTCTTCCATGAGGTCGATGTATTCAAGACTGTTAGATGAATATTTTGCTCCTATTATACCAAAATTGCTCTCTCCCCTTAAAATGCTTGTAACAACTTCCTTGGAATCTTTCTCATCGATTGAAAAGCTAACCTGAGGATAGATATCTAAGAAGGATTTGACTAGTGAAGGCAATAAATAATTTCTGGGTATTGAGCTTGCAAATATATTAATATGGCCGTGGATTTTTCCCTTATATGAATCTAATTCAAATTTTGTTCGATCCAAGGTGTTTAAGATCTGATTGGCTGAAACAAAGAATAGGCGGCCTGCATCGGTCAAGGAAATGCTTTTACCCAATCTATTTATCAAGATTGTATCTAGTTCTTTTTCTAAATTTTGAATATGATTGGTAACGGTGGGCTGAGTAATAAACAGTTTTTTTGCTGCCTTGGAAAAACTTCTGAATTTCGCAACCTCAACGAATGATTCTAATTGTCTAAAGTCCATATCTTGGCTCCTTATTTTTATTTAACTATATTATATCAGAAAAAAACTTAAATTAAACCGTTGACAAATGTTAGGAAAGAGTATACAATTTTAAAATGTCAGCAGCAATTTTAAATTTTGGTAAATTCCTAAAATATTAAAAGCAGTTGACAGCAAATGAATAATTTGCTATACTAATTAAGTCACTCTAAGAGTGACGGCCCGAATTCAAACAAATGAGGGCAAAGGACCTAGAAAACTAAACAGTGTGAAACAAAAAGAATTAAGCTATAAGTCAAAGAAGAAATAAGTCAGCGAGAGCTGAATCAAACTATAAAATGAGAGTTTGATCCTGGCTCAGGACGAACG
>Ga0172382_10001232_pt1 | contig 46327 bp, 40 predicted proteins | sample Leawel138RmetaG_FD_122245 | JGI IMG/M metagenome (GOLD analysis project Ga0172382, IMG submission 122245) | Leachate microbial communities from a municipal landfill in Southern Ontario, Canada - Leachate well 138R metaG | ecosystem: Engineered > Solid waste > Landfill > Unclassified | place...
AAACCCGCCCACTCCGCGTTGCAAATGCTCGCCATGGCACGGGCCATGCCTGCGCTTTGCGTCTTGATTGGCCGGTCTTGGGCGATCCTCTCGGGCGCGATCAATTCATTCTCAAGCTCTGAGCCGACGTACACGCTGGCGCCGACCCGGCAAGAACCGCAAAACCAATCAAACCCCATGACCCAAGCCAAAGCACAACGCCTGTACATCATCACCGGTGCCTCGCGCGGACTCGGGCACGCGCTGGCGCTGGAGCTGCTGCAGCCCGGGCACCGCCTGCTGACGCTGTCGCGACAGCCCAGCCAGGCGCTGCAAGAGCAGGCCGCAGCGGCGGGCTGCACGCTGGTGCAGTGGCCATCGGACCTGGCCGATGCAACAGGGGCCAGCGCGCAGCTGGCGACCTGGCTGCATGCGCTGGATGCCGACCGCCTGGCCAGCGCCACGCTTGTCAACAACGCCGGCATGATTCCGCCGATCACGCCGCTGCGCAATGCCCACGCCGCAGACATGATGCAGACGCTGCGCGTCGGGCTGGAAGCGGCCATGCTGCTGACCGCCGCATTCCTGCGCGCGACGGCTGACTGGCACGCCCAGCGACGCGTGCTCAACATCTCCTCGGGGCTGGGTCGCCGGCCGATGGCGGCGCAGGCGCCCTACTGTGCCGCCAAGGCGGGCATGGACCTGTTCACGCACTGCGTCGCGCTGGAAGAAGCGGACCTGCCCAACGGCGCGCGCGCCTGCTCGCTGGCGCCCGGCGTCATAGCCACCGACATGCAGCGGCAGCTGCGCAGCGCCGATCCGCAGGCGTTCCCGGACCACGCCTACTTCCAGGGCCTGCACGACAGCGACCAGCTCGCCGAGCCCGCTGCCGTCGCGCAGCAGATTGCGGCATTCCTGGAACACCCGGATTTTGGCCGCCAGCCCGTTGCCAGCCTGAAGGATTTGGCTCTATGATGGGCCAGTTCACGCGCCTGCGCCGCGCCTGAGGCGACCGCAAGATCCGCGTCCAGCGGCGGGGCAGGATACGTGCCAGCACGGTGCACTGATCCCGCCGCATGCAACGCAGCCGCGCAGGCTTCCAAGAGACGATTTACCGATTTCCCAGCATCCAAGGAGAGTGGCTCATGTCCCGTGAAGTTGTCATCGCCAGCGGTGTCCGCACCGCAGTCGGCAGTTATGGCGGCAGTCTCAAGTCCGTCCCGCCCATAGACCTGGCCACCACGGTCGTGCGCGAATCCATCGCGCGCTCGGGACTGGAAGGCGAGGATGTGGGACATGTGGTGTTTGGACACGTGATCAATACCGAGCCGCGCGACATGTACCTCTCGCGCGTGGCGGCGATCAACGGCGGCTGCTCCAAGGAAACACCGGCCATGAACGTCAACCGCCTGTGTGGCTCGGGCCTGCAGGCCATCGTCAGCGCCAGCCAGGGCATCCTGCTCGGCGACTGTGACGTGGCCATAGGTGGCGGCGCCGAGAGCATGAGCCGTACCCCGTACGCCAGCCTCAATACGCGCTGGGGCGCGCGCATGGGCGACACCAAGCTGGTCGACATGATGGTCGGTGCGCTCAACGATCCCTTTGACACGGTGCACATGGGCGTCACCGCTGAAAACGTCGCACGGCAGTTCCACATCACGCGCGAGGAGCAGGACGCGCTGGCGCTGCAAAGCCACCAGCGCGCGGAGCGCGCCTGGGCCGAGGGGCGCTTTGACGGCCAGATCGTGCCGGTCACCATCAAGAGTCGCAAGGGCGACATCAGCGTTGACCGGGACGAGCATTTTCGCTCCGGTGCAAAAATCGAGGACTTCCAGAAGATGAAACCCGTCTTCCAGAAGGAAAACGGCACCGTCACCGCGGCCAACGCCAGCGGCCTCAACGACGCCGCTGCCGCGGTGGTGCTCATGGAAGCAGGAGTCGCCAAGAGCCGCGGCGTCCAGCCCCTGGCACGGCTGGTGGGCTACGCGCACGCCGCGCTGGAACCCAAAATCATGGGCATGGGCCCCGTGCCGTCCACGCAGGCGGTGCTCAAGCGCACCGGGCTCAAGCTTGAGCAGATGGACGTGATCGAGGCCAACGAGGCGTTTGCCGCGCAGGCCTGCGCGGTCAGCAAGGAACTGGGCGCCGATCCGGAAAAGGTCAACCCCAACGGGTCGGGCATCTCGCTGGGGCATCCCATAGGCGCCACGGGCGCCCTGATCACCGTCAAGGCCATCTACGAGCTGCAGCGCATCCAGGGCCGGTACGCGCTGGTGACCATGTGCATAGGCGGCGGCCAGGGTATAGCCGCCATCTTCGAGCGCATGTAGCACGCGACTGGCCGCCTGCCATCGTGTGCGCCGCCTGCGCTGCCGTGGGTAGCGCACGCGTTGGTCATGGGCTGCGCAGGATGCTGCCGTCTCCGGCGGCAGGCGGCCGGCCGGACCATGTCAAATGCAGGACGGCGCGCGGCGGCCCGTCAGCGCACGGCCAGGCTCATTGCCGGCCGCAGCCGCTCACTGCCAGTCGGTCACCTGGATCATTTGGGTGTCGCTGGCGTGCTCGGTCAGCATCTGGCGCACGCGCCCCTGCCAGAGCTCGCCAAATCGCTGCAGCTGCCCGGCATCGGCCTGCCCCGATGCCGCCAGCGGCATGACGCCGCGCATCTTGTCGGGCCAGGGCACCACCGAGGCATCCAGCGCAACCTGCACCGCCCGGCCCGTGTCCATGCGGCGCAGGCCCAGCGTGCCGCGCAGCGGCTGGCCGTAGGCCAGCAGGTTCCGCCGTGAGAAACGGCCGCCTATGCCGTGGAATCCCGTCTCCGCGGCAGCACCGGTCAGCAGCTGCGCGACCGTGGCCATGACGCCGGTGGCGCCGGCGTCGGCCGCGTCGGCCATGAACACCTGGATCTCGCCGCGCACGGGCAACTCGTCTTCCCCGTAGAGCGCGCGCAGGCCGGCAATCACCATGAGCCAGGTTCCGGCCACGGTGGGACAGGAGTGCCCGGCCAGTCGGACCGCATCCGCGTAGTGGTACGTCAGAACGCCCTGCTCGGCCGCGCCCAGGAACTGGGCCAGCGGGTCGCGCACGGTCAGGCTGGGCGCCTGATCATAGAAAGCGGGCAGGTTCTCTGCGGCGGCTGCGGAAGCGGACATGGTCACCTCGGGTCGTGAGAAAAGAGCAAGAGACCCGTCCGATTATTGTCAATGCCGGAGTCAGCATCCCCAGTGGGGTTGCTTGGCACCGCTTGTGCTGCCCGGCACGCACCGGTGTGCCGCCCGGGGTCCGGCGCCGGGTCGGGCACGGCTCAGGTTCAGGCCTGCGCGCCGGGCGCGTCGGCTGACGCCTTTGACGCCTCTTCCGGAGTCTGGCGCACGACCAGCGTCGCCACGTGCGTGTGTGCCAGCACGCTCTGCGTCACGCTGCCCAGCAGCAGCCGTTCCAGCCCGCGCCGGCCGTGCGATGCCAGGATCACGAGGTCGGCGCCCACCTCGTCTATGACGTCGGTGACGCCGCGCCAGATGGCGTGCGACTCCACGACGCGCGTGTCCGGCTTGATCCCCTGCTCCTCGAGCCGTTGCACGGCCAGGTCCAGCGCCGCACGCCCTTCGGCACGTGCCGCGTTCAGGTACTCATCCTGACCGTAGGCAAACTCGGTGCCCACGCCGGTAAAGGGATACGGGTCGACGACGTAGACGAGGGTGACCCGGGAATCAAATGCGCGGGCAATGGCAACGACCTTCTCCAGCGCAGCCAGAGACCCGTACGACCCGTCAACTGGCGAGACGATGTGAGTGAACATGACAGGGCTCCTTTCTTTGTATTAGTTTACTTGCTGCCCGCCAGAACACCAAGCCGGGAAGACGCAAGTCTCCTGCTCGAGCGCAGCCTGGCACGCGCAGTCCGGGCCACGCGTGCGACCGTGGCCCCATCCGCCTGCGCCCTGGCTCCAGGGGCCCCAGCGTGGTCCTGAAAGAACAAACAGGACACGGACCTGGCACGCCAACGCGTTTGCAGCGACAATACCTCAGTTGCCATCGTCTGTCATCTGCGGCGCGCAAACAAGGAATCGCGCCGTTTTTGTCGTTCTCTCCTGGCAACCGGCGCTTGGCGTCTTTTTCTCCCCACCATTCTCGCAGCACCCGCGCGTCTTGCCTGCCGTCCGCCGTTGCAGCACTTGCACAACGGCCGGCCATTTCGTCCCATCCCTTGCATCTTGCAGGACCGGCTCCACCGGGCAGCCGAGCGCCAGCGGTTGCCCCAATTTCGGCAGCGGCCGGCCGCTGCCGGGCAGAAAGCCCAACATTGCCATGACATCTTCTGAAATCATTCCGACGTCCAGGGCGCATCGCGCCAACCCCGGCGTTACGGAAAAGCCCCGCACGGATCCCGCGCCCGCCACATTTGCCGATTTGGGCATCGCGCCGGACTTGCTTGCCGCGGTGGCCGCACTGGGCTACACGCGGCCCACCGCAGTGCAGCAGCAGGCCATCCCGCTGGCGCTGCCCCAGGCGCATGGCCAGCGCGACCACCTCATGGTCAGCAGCCAGACCGGCAGCGGCAAGACCGCTGCCTACCTGCTGCCGGTGCTGGATGCGCTGTTGCAACTGCGCCAGGCCACCGTCCTGCAGGACAGCAAGGCCCGGGACGCCCAGGCAGCGGCCGCGCGTGCCGAGGGCGAGCCGGTCCCCAGAAAGCCGCGCCGACGCAATCCCCGCAATCCGCGCCATTTCAGCCCGGCGACACCGGCGGCCCTGGTGCTGGCGCCCACGCGCGAGCTGGCGCAGCAGGTGGCCCGCGACGCCATCGCGCTGCTGCGGCACAGCCAGGGCCTGCACGTGGCCACCGTGATGGGTGGCATGGCGTACGGAAAGCAGCTGCGGGAACTGCAGAACGCCGACCTGGTGGTGGCCACGCCCGGCCGCCTGCTGGACCTGCAGCGCAGCGGCAAGCTCAAGCTCAAGCAGGTGCGCTTCCTTGTCGTGGACGAGGCAGACCGCATGCTGGACCTGGGCTTCGCCGATGCCCTGGCGCAAATCAACACGTTGACGGCAGCGCGTGAGCAAACGCTGATGTTCAGCGCAACCTTTGCCGCGCCCATCCAGAAACTCGCGCAACGCATCCTGCCCGCTGGCCAGGCCACGGTGCACCGGTTGCAGATCGACAGCCCGCAGCAAAGCCAGGCGCACATACGCCAGGAGCTGTACTGGGCCGATGACCGCAAGCACAAGCGCCGCCTGCTGGACTATTGGCTGCGCGACCCGGCCATCGGCCAGGCGCTGGTCTTTGCCTGCACCCAGATCGAGTGCGAGGCGCTGGCGCACGAGCTGCACGACGCCGGTTTTGTCGCCGCTTCGCTGCATGGCGGGCTGGGCCAGGCGCTGCGCAATCGGCGCCTGACAGCCCTGCGCGACGGCAGGATCCAGATCCTGGTCGCCACCGATGTCGCGTCGCGCGGCATCGACGTGCCAACGGTCACGCACGTCTTCAACTATGGCTTGCCCATGAAGGCCGAAGACTACACACACCGCATCGGGCGCACGGGGCGTGCCGGGCGCAGCGGGCTGGCCGTGACCCTGGCCGAGTTTGGTGACCGCAAGCGCCTGGCCGCCATAGAAGCGCATACGCAAAAGGCGTTCGTGCCACTGGCAGTCAGCGGCCTGGAGCCCACGCAATCGTTCCCGCCCATTTCGGGATCCAAGGGACGCGGCAAGCCGCAGGGGCGTCGCGCCCCCGGCGTGGCCGGCAGGGACCGGTTCAAGGCCCATGGCGGCCGCGCTCGCGACAGCGTGCCGCGCAGCCACAAGCCGCGCAAACCGCGCCGCTCGGCCGCGCGCTGACTTGCCGCGGGTCAGCCGGCGTGCAAGGCCAGCAGCGCGGTCACGGCCTCGTTGGCCGGAGTCGCCACGTCCGCTTGCATGCCCAGCTCGACGACGGCACCGCTGAGCCAGTTGACTTCCAGCGGGCGTCCCACCCGCAGGTCATGATGCATGGATGAATCCATGTTCTCCGGCATGGCGTCGATGAATGCAAGCCGGTCCCGGGCAAAATCAGCCGGCAAGTCCACGCCGTGTGCGCGACCCACGGCAACCACCTCCTGCATGAGCTGCAGCAGGAAGGCACGGCTGCGTGCGTTGGCCCGTATCGGGCCTATGCTGCTGCGCATGACGGTGGTCACGCCGGACAGGCCCACGAGCAACACGAATTTTTCCCAGATGGTGCGGCGGATGTCGTCGCTGACATGCGCCTTGACGCCTGCCTGCCTGAACACTGCAGCCAGCGCATCCACGCGCTTGGAACGGCTGCCGTCGTATTCACCCACCGAAACCCCCTGCATGCTGCCGATCTGGTGGATAACCCCCGGCCCGGCGATGTAGGCGCCCACGTACGCCACGCCGCCCACCACCGGCCCGCGGCCGTACGCACGCCACAGCACGTCATCCTTGGTCACGCCGTTCTGCAGCGAAACAATCATGGTCCGCGGCCCGACCAGCGGGCGCACGAGTTGCGCCGCCGCTTCGCTGTCGGCCAGCTTGACCGAGATCAGCACGCAGTCGGCCACGCCCAGCGTTGCCGCATCGTCGCTGGCCCGGATGGATTTCAGGTGCAGCGGCCCGTGCGCCTCGCTGTCCACGCGCAAGCCATCGGCCTGCAGCGCCGCCAGGTGCGCGCCACGCGCCACGAAGGAGACATCGCAGCCGGCCTGCAGCAGGCGCGCGCCAAACAGGCCACCCACGCCGCCGGCGCCCATCATGACAATCTTCAAGGTCTTGCTCCTGTTGTTTCTGGGCCCAGTATAAAGAGCACATAAGGGCTGTTTTGTTTGTCGTGGGCGCGGCACGATGTCCCGCGGCCTCGCGCCCGCCAGCGCCTGAGCAGGCCCAAATCCGCACCTGCCCCATATCTGCCGCCGGTCTTGTTATTCTTTGCGCCTGTGTCATGGCACAGTGACATGATTCGCCCCCTTTCCCGTCATCCTTGGCCTTTCAGACTTTGACCAGCAACCACCCGGCCCGTCCGCTGCCCGACCTCTCGAGCCACACGCCCATGATGGCGCAATACCTGCGCCTCAAGGCCGACTTTCCGGACACCCTGCTCTTCTATCGCATGGGTGACTTCTACGAGATGTTCTACGGGGACGCGGAAAAGGGCGCCGAGCTGCTGGACATCACGCTGACGTCGCGCGGCCAGTCGGCCGGCCAGCCCGTGCCCATGGCCGGCGTGCCGTTTCATTCGGTGGAAGGCTACCTGGCGCGGCTGGTCAGGCTGGGTGAATCGGTGGCGATCTGCGAGCAGGTGGGCGATGTCGCCACCGCCAGGGGACCGGTCGAGCGCAAGGTGGTGCGCGTGATCACGCCCGGCACGCTCAGCGACAGCGAACTGCTGCCCGAAAAAAGCGACGCCATCCTGCTTGCCATCCACTTTGGCCGCGGCCGCCGCGTCGGCCTGGCCTGGCTGGCCGTGACGCAGGACGAGGTGCACCTGGCCGAAGCCGGCCACGCCGACCTGCCCGGCTGGCTGGAACGCATCGCGCCCAGCGAACTGCTGCTGGCCGAGTCCGTGTTGCCGGCGCACGAGCAGCGGCTGCGCCAGTGGCTTGCGAGCAGCAGCCCGGGGCCGGTACTCACGCAGCGGCCGGACTTCCAGTTTGACGCGGCGCTGGGCCGCGACCGCCTGCAGGCGCAACTGCAAACAGGCAGCCTGGCTGCCTGGGACGCGCAGGATCTGAAGCACGCCCACGCGGCCGCTGCCGCGCTGCTTGTTTACGCAGAGCACACGCAAGGCCGGGCGCTGACGCACTTGCGCAGCCTCAAGGTCGCGCGCAGCGGCGAGCTCATGGACCTGCCAGCGACCACGCGGCGCAATCTGGAGCTGGTGCGCACGCTGCGCGGTGAAGACGCGCCCACGCTGTTCTCGCTCATCGATACCTGCATGAGCGGCATGGGAAGCCGCCTGCTCCGGCAATGGCTGCTGTCGCCGCCGCGCGATCGCACCATCCCCCGTGCACGCCTGGCCGCCATTGCTGCGCTGCAAGAAGAGAACCTGTGGGAGCCGCTGCGCGCGCGGCTGCGCGGGACCAGCGACGTCCAGCGCATCAGTGCGCGCGTGGCGCTGCAGCGGGCCCGGCCGCGCGAACTGGCGGCCTTGCGTCACGCGCTGCAAAAAGACGTGCTGCGCGCCAGGCTGTCCGGCTTGCCGGCGCCACTGCTGCAGCAACTGGGCCAAGACCTGCAGCCGCCCGGCGACGCGCTGCAGCTGCTGCAGCAGGCGCTGGTGGAAGAACCGGCCGCGCTGGTGCGCGATGGCGGCGTCATCGCGGCGGGCCTGGACGCCGAGCTGGACGAGCTGCGCGCCATCAACGAGCACAGCGACAGCTTCCTGCTCGAGCTGGAAGCCCGCGAGCGCGCGCGCAGCGGCATCGCCAACCTGCGCGTGCAGTTCAACAAGGTGCATGGCTTCTTCATTGAAGTCAGCAAGGCGCAGGCGGGCAAGGTGCCCGAGGATTACCGGAGGCGACAGACGCTGAAGAACGCCGAGCGCTACGTCACCCCCGAGCTCAAGGCATTTGAGGACAAGGCGCTGTCAGCGCAGGAGCGGGCACTGGCGCGGGAGAAATGGCTGTACGAGCAGCTGCTGGAGCAGTTGCAGCCGCAGGTGCCGCGGTTGACGCGCTTTGGCCAGGCACTGGCGGCGCTGGACGCACTGGCGGCGCTGGCCGAGCGCTCGGTTGCCCTGGGCTGGTGCGCGCCCGAGTTCGTTCCCGAGCCCTGCATTGAAATCCGCGGTGGCCGGCATCCGGTGGTCGAGGCGCGGCTGCAGGAAACCCGCAACAAGCCATTCATGGCCAACGACACCGTGCTGGGCCCCAAGGCACGCATGCAGATCATCACCGGCCCCAACATGGGCGGCAAGAGCACGTACATGCGGCAGGTGGCGCTGATCGTCCTGCTGGCCAGCATGGGCAGCCACGTGCCCGCGCAAAGTTGCCGCCTGGGACCCATGGACGCGGTCCACACCCGCATCGGCGCGTCCGATGACCTGGCCAACGCGCAGTCCACCTTCATGCTGGAGATGACCGAAGCCGCGCAGATCCTGCGCACGGCCACCGAACAGTCGCTGGTCCTCATGGACGAGATCGGCCGCGGCACCAGCACCTTTGACGGCCTGGCACTGGCCAGCGGCATCGCCGCGCACCTGCATGACAAGGTGAGAGCCTTCACGCTGTTTGCCACGCATTATTTCGAGATGACCGAGTTTCCCGCCACGCACCACGCGGCGTTCAACACGCACGTCAGCGCGGCCGAGAGCGGCTCGGACATCGTCTTCCTGTACGAACTGCAGGCGGGTCCGGCAAGCCAGAGCCACGGCATCCAGGTCGCGCAGCTTGCCGGCGTGCCGGCTGCCGTGCTCAACCACGCCCGGCACGCACTGGCCGAGCTGGAGCAGGCGGCCAGCGCCAACCAGGCGCAGGCCGACCTCTTTGCAGCGCCGCCCGCCCCGCCTGCCGCCGCGCCCAAGCCGGCGCTGGACGCCCTGCGCCAGATCCGGCCCGACGAGCTCACGCCGCGCGAGGCGCTGGCCACGCTCTACCGCCTGCAGGACCTGCTGGACGACGCGCCACCCAACTGAAAACGCCGCGACTGCCACGCCAGCCCGGCCGGCCGCGCGCGAGTCTGCGGCGCACGGACTGCAACCACCGCCCCCATTTCATTCCCAGCCCGCCGGCTGACCAGAAACGATGCCCAGCAACACCCAAGCGCATGACCAACGACCTCGCCGGCGCTTTGATGAGAGTTTGAGCGAATTGCGTCCAGCATATGCCCATCACGCTCAACGCTCAACGCCTGACGCCAAACCTTCATGGGACGAGCCCCTTTGTCATCTGTCATCCGGCAAGCTGACAATGCTTGCCAATCAGGACCCGCCATGACCTCCATAGTCTTTGCCCACGCCAATGGCTTTCCCGCCGGCACCTATGCCCTGTTGTTTGATGCGCTGCGCCAGCAGGGCCACCAAGTCAGCGCACCCGCCCTGCTCGGCCACGACCCCGGCTATCCCGTCTCCGACAACTGGCCGCACCTGGTGCGCCAGCTCGCTGACTTTGCCCGCCGACAAAAGGACGCACGGGCCGACGCACCCCTTGTGCTCGTGGGCCATTCGCTGGGCGGCATCCTCAGCCTCATGTGCGCAGCGCAGCATCCAGGCTTGGCCGCTGCCGTCATCCTGCTGGACTCGCCCATCGTGACCGGCTGGCGCGCCCAGGCCGTCCGGCTGGCCAAGCGCCTGGGCGTCATTTCCCGGTTTTCGCCCAGCCGCGTCAGCCGCCACCGCCGCACCCATTGGCCAAGCCGCGCCAGCGCGCTGGCGCATTTTGCCGCCAAGCCCACGTTTGCCTGCTGGAACCCGCAAATCCTGCAGGACTACATGGCCTGCGGCATGACCGACACGGACGACGGCTGCACGCTGGCCTTCACGCGGGAAGCAGAGTCGGCCATCTACGACACGATCCCGCACCAGATCGGCGCGCTGCTGCGGCGCCAGCCGCTGCAGTGCCCGCTGGTATTCATCGGCGGCCTGCAATCGCAGGAGACCCGGCAGGCCGGCGGCGTGCGTGCCACGCAGCGCTACGCTGAGGACCGCATCACGCTGCTCGACGGCAGCCACCTGTTTCCCATGGAGCACCCGTTTGCCACGGTTGCTGCCATCCAGGCGCACCTGCTTGCGCTGGGGTTGGCCACCGTTCCGGCCACGCGCATGCCCGCCGCTGCCCAGCAGAGCAAGCCAGCCAGCTCGCCGGCAAACGTCGGCGCGGTGCTTGAAGGGCAGCCCTGACCCGCGCGACAAAAAAGCAGGCGCACGCAAGCGCATCGGTCCAGCCGGCGCTTCAGCCGGACACGGCCCGGACCGACGCCTGCCGCCGCACGCGAAACGCCAGGCTGATGCGCGACCCGGCCGCAGCCGGGCACTTGGGAATCCCGTGCTCGTGCGTTGACTGGCTGGCGTGGCTCATGACCAGCACGCTGCCCGGCTCCAGGGTGATGCGCCGGCTGACTCCTGCAGCGCGGTCCCGGATCTGCATGCTGCGCGGCGCGCCCAGCGAGAGGATGGCAATGGGCTGGCCGGGACAGAGGCTGCCCTCGCGGTCGCCGTGCAGCGCCACGCTGTCGCGCGCATCCCGGTACAGGTTCAGCCCCACATGCGTGTACGGCGCCGGCGCCACCCGCATCACCGCGGCGCAGGCCGCGTCCAGGCAGCCGGGACGGCTTGGATCGCGCAGCGAGACGTTGGCCACCAGCCGGGGCACGTCGACCACGCGCGCGTACATGGGCCTTCGCAGGCTGCGCCACGGAACCGCGCGCAGCAGCGCGTCAAACCAGCGCTGCGCCCGTGCCGGCGCAACGCAAGCCGCGTGGTAGACCATGCCGCCCTCCGGGTCGTCAAACAGTATCTGCGCCTGCTTCGCAAACAGCGATGTCTGTATATGCATACAGTTATTGTAGGCTGCAGCGACGGCTCGTGCCTGGCGAATCGGCCTCGGGCATCAGGATGCGCTGCAGCGGCGCGGCGTCCAGGACCAGGTCCGCCAGCGTATGGCGGTCCAGCTCGGCATAAAACGCGGCCTGCGCCTGCTCAAAAATCCCGGCCAGCCGGCACACCGGAGCGATGCGGCAATCGCCGGACGGCCGGCCATGGCAAGGCGCCACCTGCCCGCCCCCTTCGCAGGCACGCACCACCTCGCCCAGGCGGATCTGCGTGGGCGGCTTCTCCAGCGCCAGCCCGCCGCCCTGGCCGCGCGTGGTCCGGATCCAGCCGCCACGGCCCAGCAGATGCACCACCTTGGTCAGGTGATGGTGCGAGATACCATAGGCCCCTGCGATCTCGGCCGCCGTCGCGCGCCGGCCCTCGTTCAGCGCCAGATACATGAGCACGCGCAGCGCAAAATCGGAAAATGTCGTGACCCTCATGATCGGCGCAGCCACAGGTCAACGCCCCACTCCCGACGCGGTCTTGCATTGCGCGGCCTAATGGCTTGGCGTAAAGTTAACATGCATTGATTATGCAACTTCGAAACCCCCTGGAATATCTGTCATGACTTTTGTCGTCACCGAAGCCTGCATCCGCTGCAAGTACACCGACTGTGTCGATGTCTGCCCCACCGACGCGTTCCGCGAAGGTCCCAACTTCCTGGTCATCGAGCCGGACGACTGCATCGACTGCGCCGTATGCGTCCCCGAGTGCCCGGTCAGCGCAATCTACGCCGACGAAGACGTGCCCGAGGATCAGCAGGACTTCATCCCGCTGAACGTGGAGCTGGCGCGCAAGTGGCCGACCATCTCGCGCAAGGGCACCGAATTGCCCGACGCCGACGAATGGGCCGACCCGGACTCGGGCAAGTGGGCCGAGGTCGGGGACAAGCGGCCGCTGCTCGAACGCGACTGAACGCCGCGCACGATACCCCCCGCAACGCCAGCCCATCCCAACCACGCAGGAGAGCCCCGACATGGCCGATTCCCAGACCTCGCAAACCCCGCCCCGCACCGATGCCGTCCATGGCTTTGACGCCCGGGGCATTGCACGCCGCTTCCGCCATTCGGCGATTTTCGGCGCGTTTGATGCACTGCAGCCCGGCGAGACCATGCGCTTCGTCAACGACCATGACCCGCTGCCGCTGCTGGCGCAGTTGCAGGCGCGCTACGGCGACGGCATACAGATCGAATACCGCAACCGCGTGCCCGAGGGCGTCGTCATCGACTTCATCCGCTGCTGAACGCCCGCCGGCAGCAAGACCGGCCAGACCAAGCACCGCGCCCGCGTCCCGGCGCGGTTTTTTGTTTTGCGAGCCGCGCACGCGCATGACGGACGCAAGCGGCCCGCAACACGCCGCAAGGGACAATCTGCTACGGTAGACGCCCGCCTGCAGCCCGCAACCAGGTTGCCCAGCCCTCTGCTCCCGTGATCACGCTCAACCACATCACCCTGCGCCGCGGCGCCAAGGTCCTGCTGGACGGGGCCAGTGCCACCATCCATGCTGGCGAGAAAGTGGCGCTGGTCGGCCGCAACGGCGCCGGCAAGTCCACGCTGCTGGCGCTGCTCGAAGGCCAGTTGCACGAGGATGCCGGCGACTGGTCCATGCCTCCCGGCTGGCGCATCGCACAGGTGGCGCAGGACATGCCCGAGACGGAGCAGGCCGCTACCGACTTCGTGCTGGCCGGCGACAACCGCCTCACCGCGCTTCAGCTGCAGCTGAGCCAGGCCGAGCAGGCAGGCGACGGCATGGCGATGGCGCAGGCGCACAGCGACCTGGCCGACGCTGGCGCACACGATGCCCGCTCCCGCGCCGAAGCGCTGCTCCTGGGCATAGGCTTTGCCAGCGACGAGCTGACGCAGCCGGTCAACCGCTTCTCCGGCGGCTGGCGCATGCGCCTGCAACTGGCGCGCGCGCTCATGGCGCCCAGCGACCTGCTGCTGCTGGACGAGCCCACCAACCACCTGGACCTGGACGCCATGGTCTGGCTGGAAGGCTGGCTGGCGCGCTACCCGGGCACGCTCATCGTCATCAGCCACGACCGCGAGTTCCTGGACGCGCTGGCCACGGTGACGCTGCACATCGCGCAGGAGCAGCTCACCCGCTACAGCGGCAACTACAGCGCGTTTGAACAGCAGCACGCCGAGCAGCTGCGCCTGCAACAGGCCAGCTGGACCCGGCAGCAGCAGCACATTGCGCACCTGCAATCGTTCATCACGCGCTTTCGCGCCAAGGCGACCAAGGCAAGGCAGGCGCAAAGCCGCATCAAGGCGCTGGAGCGCCTGGAGCGCGTGGCGCCGGTACTCAGCGAGGCCGAGTTCCAGTTCTCCTTTGCCGAACCGGACAACCTGCCCAACCCCATGCTGGCCATCAGCGACGGCGTGCTGGGCTATGCCGATGGCGACGGGCCGCTGCCCGTTCTCCACGCCGTCAACCAGACCGTGATGGCGCGCCAGCGCATTGGCATCCTTGGCGCCAACGGCCAGGGCAAATCGACGTTCATCAAGACCGTTGCCGGCGTCCTGCCGCCGCTGCAGGGCACGATGACCGCAGGCAAGGAACTGAACATCGGCTACTTTGCGCAGCAGGAGCTGGACGTACTGCGCTGCGACGACACGCCGCTGCAGCACATGCAGCAGCTGGCGCGCCAGGTCGGCCGGCAAGGCAGCGAAGACGCCCGCGAGCAGAAACTGCGCAATTTCCTGGGCGGCTTTGCCTTTTCAGGCGACATGGTGCAGCAGCGCGTGGGCCAGTTCAGCGGCGGTGAAAAGGCGCGCCTGGCGCTGGCCATGATCGTCTGGCAGCGGCCCAACCTGCTGCTGCTGGACGAGCCCACCAACCACCTGGACCTCACTACACGCCAGGCACTGGCGCTGGCGCTGACCGGATTTGACGGCAGCCTCATCGTGGTCAGCCACGACCGCGCGCTGCTGCGCGCTGTCTGCGACGAGTACTGGCTGGTGGCCGGTGGCAGCATCCGGCCCTTTGACGGCGACCTGGCCGATTACCAGCGCTACCTGGCCGAACAGGCGCGCCTGCGCAACCAGCGCGCAAGCCCGGATCCGGCGCCGGATGACCGGGCCGGCCTCTCGCAACGCACGCGCGCGCCAGCGCAGGCGCGGCAGGCGGCGGCGCGGCGGCGCCAGCAACTGACCGAGCAGGCACGGCCGCTGCGCCGCAAGCTGAAGGCCGCCGAGCAGCGCATGCATACCATCGAGCAGGCCAGGACGGTGCTGCAAGACAAGCTGCTCACGCCCCTGCCGCACGAAGAGATCGCCGAGGCCGGCCGTGAACTCAAGCGGCTGGAGATCGAACTGCAGGACCTGGAAGAAAGCTGGCTGGACATCTCGGCGCAGATCGAGGCGCTGGAGCATGTCCTGGCTTGAAAGCCGGCCGCACCCCCCCATATGCGGAGCGTGCCATCCGTCTGCCAGAGTCCCCGCGCCGGCCTTGGCGTACAAGCAGGAGACACCCGCAACATGACCCTGTTGACGACCATCGTGATCGGCTTTGTCGTCGGGCTCATCGCGCGCGCCCTCATGCCGGGCCGGCAAGGGATGGGCATCATCCTGACCACGCTCATCGGCATGGGCGGCGCTGTCGTTGGCAGCTACGGCGGCCAGTTGCTCGGCCTGTACGGCCCGGGCCAGACTGCGGGCTGGATCGCATCGGTGATCGGTGCCATGATCCTGCTGTGGATCTATGCGGTGCTCCGCTGAGCAAAGGCTTTGACTGCGACCATGCGCCCCCGATTGCCCCCATTGCCGCAACTCCCGTCGCTGCCGCGCCTGCGGCCGCGACGGCCAGACGCGCTGGCGCTGGCCGCCGGCCATCCCCGGCTGCAGGCCGCTGTCCTGCGCTCGCGCAAGCTCGTGCGGCGCCGGGCGGTGAGCGCTGCCGTGGCTGGCGCCGTGCCGCTGCCCGGCCTGGACTGGGCCGTTGACGCGGCCATGCTGACCCAGTTGCTGCCGGAAATCAACCGGCAATTCGGGCTGGCACCGGTGCAGATCAGCCAGCTGAGCGCGCCAGACCGGGCACAGGTCCAGAAGGTGGCCAGCATGGCCGGCTCCATCCTCGTGGGCCGTACCGTGACGCAAAAGCTGGCGCTGCAATTCGTCCGCACGGTGGGCATGCGCCTGACGGTGGCGCAAGCCAGCAAGTACGTCCCGCTGGCAGGACAGGCCGTCTCCGGGGTCCTGGGCTATTCGATCCTGACCCTGCTGGCCGAGCAGCACATCCGCGACTGCGTACGCGTGGCCAGCGCCGTTCCTGCCCTGTCCGCGCCGGCGCCGGAAACCCCCGTCGCCAACCGCCTGCCGAAACCCGGCTGAGCGCAGCCGCTCCGCGGCGCCGCATGAGCGAGAATATGCGGTTGACTTGCTTTCATTCTTGACACAAAGGAATTCCCCATGGGAAACAAGATCGTTACCGAAGCCATGCGCAAGGCCACGCCGCCACTGCCGGGCGCACCCAAGCGCAAGCAGGCGCGCGGCCAAAAGGTCAGCCAGGAGCGTGGCGCGCACATACGCGGCAAGAAAAATCCCGGCAAGCGCGCCCAGCAGGGCGGCAGCTGAGCGCCTTGCCGCGCGCGCTGGCCCACGCCAGCGCCTGATGTTCGCGGCAAAACAACAGAATCTCGCGCCTGGCGCTGCGCCGCCGTAGATTTTCAGAGCCGGCACCTCCTTGCGGCCCGGTCAAGGTTGAAAGACATGCCTGCCGGCCCGGCCGGCTCCAGATCCCGGACCGGTTCATGCTTGCCATGGCGCTCGCGGCCGGCAAGCATCCCCTCAGACAAGGATCCGTACGCCCATGCAAACACAGACCCATCACGACCAGCACGGCCGCTACGCCACGGCCGGCTCGGTGGCTGACTTCAAGCACAACCTGGCGGCCATACGGGCACGCATCAACGCCGCCTGCGAGCGTGCCGGGCGCGATCCATCCGGCGTGCGCCTGCTGCCGGTGAGCAAGACCGTGCCCGAAGACCGCATCCGCATGGCGTACGCAGCAGGCTGCCGCCAGCTTGGCGAGAACAAGGTGCAGGAAGCCTATGGCAAATGGGAAGCCATGGCTGACCTGACCGATCTCAACTGGTCGCTCATCGGCCACCTGCAGAGCAACAAGGCCCGGGACGTCGCGCGCTTTGTTACCGAGTTCCACGCGCTGGACCGGCTCAGCCTGGCCAGGACGCTGGACCGCCGCCTGCAGCAGGAGGGCCGCGCGCTGGACGTGCTGGTACAGGTCAACACCTCGGGCGAAGACAGCAAGTTCGGCCTGGCACCCGACGCGGTCCAGGACTTCGTCCGGCAGCTGCCGGCGTTCTCCAGCCTGCGCGTGCGCGGCCTGATGACGCTGGCGCTGTTTTCCAGCGACGCCGAACGCGTGCGTCAGTGCTTCGTGCTGCTGCGCACGCTGCGCGACCAGCTGCGCCAGGATGCACCCGAGGGCATCGCCATGGACGAGCTGTCCATGGGCATGTCCGGCGACTTTGAAATCGCCATCGAGGAAGGCGCCACCATCGTGCGCGTGGGCCAGGCCATTTTTGGCGCCCGCGCGACCCCCGACGCGTATTACTGGCCCGCTGGCCAGAAAAGGCCATGAAGCGGCGCTGGCCGCCACCCGGCACCGTACCCATGGCACTGGACGTGGTTTCGGTGCAGTCACAGGTCATTTACGGTCGCGTTGGCAACAACGTGGCCATGCCCACGCTGGCCGCGCTGGGCCTGACGGCGGCAGCCGTGCCCACCGTGCTGCTCAGCAACACGCCGCACTACCCCAGCCAGCATGGCGGACCCGTCCCGCTGGAGTGGTTTGCCGGCCACCTGGACGACCTGCACCAGCGCGGTGCGCTGACCACGCTGCGCGCCGTCGTCTGCGGCTACCTGGGCAGCGCCGGGCAGGCGGCAGCGCTGGCCGACTGGATTGCCGCGCTGCGGACGGACCATCCCGTGCTGCAGGTCATCGTGGATCCGGTCATTGGCGACAATGACCATGGCATTTACGTCGCGCCCGAGCTGGTTGAAGTGCACAAGTCGCAGCTGATGGCGCAAGCCTCCGGGCTCACGCCCAACAGCTTCGAGCTCAGCGCGCTGGCGGGCACCGCGCCGGACGCTGACCTGCAAGACACCATTGCCGCAGCGCGCAGCCTGCTGCACGGCCACATGCAGTGGGTCATCGTCACCAGCGCGGCGCCCGGCCAGACGCCGGCCGGCACCATCCAGCTTGCGGTGGTGCGACCGCAAGACTGCCACATCATCGCGCATCCGGAAATCGCCATTGCGCCCAAGGGCACGGGCGACTTGTTTGCCGCCAGCCTCAGCGGCCACCTGGTCCTGGGCGAATCCCTGCTGGACGCTGCAACAGCCGCCTGCGCCCGCGTGCTGCAGTCGCTGCGGCTCACCGCGCAGGCGCATTGCGCCGAACTGCTGCTGCCACCCCAGGCGCCCGACCCCGACTTCAGTCGCCAAGGCATCAGCGTGACCCGGATCTGAGAGCCCATAGCCCATACCCGGCGGCGTCCGCAGCGCCCCGATCGCTGCAAACAGCGCTGCCAACCAGCGCAAATCAGGGCATTTGGCGCAATAATGAAAGGCGATTGGCGACAGACACGGAAAGGGCAGCAGGATGACAGCAGAGCAACCCGCCGCGCGAGACCAGGTGACGCAATTGCGCCGGGCGGTGGACCAGGCCGCGGTCGAGGGCCGCGATTTCATGCGTGACGCCGTCAACGCCAACGCGATGGCTCAGGCCATGACACGGACCGTCACGGACTACGTGGAGCAGGAGCAGGCCGCAGGGCGTGAGCTGAAGCCGGTGGGCACGGGGAAGGCGTATCCGCGACAGGTCTCAAGGCTTCCAGGTTGCAAGCAACTCGTACGCGCCGCGCGCACGTGAGCCCGTGGCCGTCGCGTGGGCCTTCAACGCGGATCTCAGCGCAACACCGCAGCAACTTTCTGCGCGCGACCAGCCGGCCCACCTCACTGGAAGGAGCTTTGGGGTGACCGCGAAATTGCATCCCGACCCCTGGCTTTGAATTTTCTTTTGGCGGAGAGGGTGGGATTCGAACCCACGATACAGTTGCCTGTATACCGGATTTCGAGTCCGGCGCATTCGACCACTCTGCCACCTCTCCGCAACAAGCCGGTAAGTTTAGCAGGTTGACCTGGGGCCCGGATGTGGTTTCAGCAACGGCAGGTGGCTCATGACACGGCGGCGGAACGGACCTCGCTCGCGCCATCCAGGTAGGGGCGCAGTGCTTTGGGGACACGGATGCTGCCGTCTGCCTGCTGGTGGTTTTCCAGCAGCGCCACCAGGGCGCGGCCCACGGCGACGCCGGAACCGTTGAGCGTGTGGACGAGCTGCGGCTTGCCACCCTGCTCCGGCCGGAAGCGGGCGCTCATGCGTCGCGCCTGGAAATCCACGCAGTTGCTGACGGAGCTGATCTCTCGGTACGTGTCCTGCGCCGGCACCCACACTTCCAGGTCGTAGGTCTTGCTGGCGGCAAAGCCCAGGTCGCCGGTGCAAAGCGCCACCACGCGGTAGGGCAGTTCCAGTTGCTGCAGGACCGCTTCGGCGTGGCCAACCATCTGTTCCAGTGCCTGCCAGCTGTGATCCGGGCGGACGATTTGCACGAGCTCGACCTTGTCGAACTGGTGCTGGCGGACGAGGCCACGCGTATCGCGCCCGGCGCTGCCGGCTTCGGAGCGGAAGCAGGGCGTGAGCGCCGTGAGGCGGATGGGCAGGTCGGACTCTGCCACGATGTCACCCTGAACGAGGTTGGTCAGCGGCACTTCGGCGGTGGGAATGAGGTAGAGCGAATCACCCCCGCCCTCCTGGCCGCCCTTCCTGGCGGCAAACAGGTCCGCCTCGAACTTGGGGAGCTGGCCGGTACCCTGCAACGCCTGCGCGTTGACGATGTACGGCACGTGGCATTCCGTGTAGCCGTGCTGCGTGGCATGCAGGTCCAGCATGAACTGGCCCAGCGCACGCAGCAGGCGCGCCAGCGGTCCGTGCATGTACGCAAAGCGCGCGCCCGAGAGCTTGGCCGCCACATCCAGATCCAGCCCCAGCGCGGTACCCAGTGCGACATGATCGCGGATTTCAAAGTCAAAAACCGGAGGCGCGCCCCAGCGGCGCACTTCCACGTTGGCGCTTTCATCGGCGCCCACGGGCACGCTGTCATGCGGCAGGTTGGGTATGCCAAGCAGCAGGGCATTGAGGTCGTCCTGCAACTGGTGCAGTTGCGCGGCCGATCGCTCCAGCTCACCCTTGATGCCGGCCACCTGCGCCATCAGCTCATCGGCCGGTTCCCCCTTGGACTTGCGCTGGCCGATCTGCTTGCTGGCGGTGTTGCGCTGCGCCTGCAATTCCTCCGTGCGCACCTGGATGGCCTTGCGCTGCGCCTCCAGATCGCCAAACGCTGCCTCGTCCAGGAATGGCTGCGGATTCTTGCGGGTTTGCAGGCGCGCCAGCACGTGCGGCAGGTCGCGGCGCAGGAGGACGGGATCAAGCATGGCGGCCATTGTAGATGCGCCGTGGCCCGCGGGCGCGCGCCGAGCGCAGCCACCACGAATCGGCCTTGGCGCAGCCGAACGGAACGCGCTTCAGCCAGTGGTGCGCCGCAGCGGCCTGCGCCCCGCACTTCCGCGCGGGCGAACCAACCGCATCCATGCCACACATGGGGACGAAGCGGACGGCGCGCCGCCACCGCCCCGCATGGCCCAATCTCAGCGCAGGTGCGCCAGCCTGGCCTCCGCTTCCGGATCGAGCTTCAGGCCCTTGGGCAATGGAAACTTCATGTTCTCGCGCACGCCATTGAGCTTGCGCACGTTGGCGACGCCCATCTTGCGCAGGCGTTGCAGCACTTCCTGTACCAGGACCTCGGGCGCCGAGGCACCGGCGGTCACGCCTATGCGCGACTTGCCGACAACCCATTCGGGCTTCAGCTCGTCGGGGCTGTCGATCATGTAGGTCTGGGTCCCCAGGCGCTCGGCCACCTCGCGCAGGCGGTTGGTGTTGCTGCTGGTGGCGCTGCCAACGACGATCATGACCTCCACCCTGCGCGCCATGAGCTTGACGGCGTCCTGCCGGTTCTGCGTGGCGTAGCAGATGTCCTGCTGCTTGGGCTGGCGGACGTTGGGGAAACGCTTCTTGATGGCGTCCATGATCTCGGCGGCATCGTCCAGGCTGAGCGTGGTCTGCGTGGCCACGGCCAGCTTGTCCACCTGCCGGGGCTTGAGGCGCGCCACGTCCTCCACCGTCTCGACCAGGTGGATGACACCCGCGTCAACCTGCCCCATGGTGCCTTCCACCTCGGGGTGGCCGCGGTGCCCGATGAGGATGAATTCGTACTCCTCGGCCCGCGCCTTGGCCACCTCGACGTGCACCTTCTTCACCAGCGGGCAGGTCGCGTCAAAGATCCGGAAGCCGCGCTCTTCGGCCTCTTGTTCGACCCACTTGGGGACGCCGTGCGCGCTGAAGATGAGGATGGCGCCCGCGGGCACGTCGGCCAGGTCCTCGATGAAGACGGCGCCCTTTTGCTCCAGGTCATTGACCACAAAGGTGTTGTGCACGATCTCGTGCTTGACGTAGATGGGCGGCCCGAACTTGACCAGGCAATGCTCGACGATCTTGATGGCGCGGTCAACGCCTGCGCAAAAGCCACGTGGTTCGGCCAGCATCACCTCGGCCTGGTCGACTGCCTGGGCTGCTGTTGAATCAATCATAAAACGCTTACCAATTCGACTTCAAAAGTGACCGGCTCACCGGCCAGCGGATGGTTGAAATCCAGTTGCAGGGAGCCGTCCGCCGCAACGGCCCGGATGACCGCAGCAATCTGGCCCTGGCCATCGGGCGCGGGAAACTGCAGTGCTTCTCCCACATCATAGGTCTCCCCGCCACCGCCGTTGAGCTGATCCAGGTCCGTGCGAGCCAACCACTGCACCATGTCCGGGTTGTGCTCGCCAAAGGCCTCGCCCGCCGGGATGTCAATAGTGGTGCGCGTGCCCTCCTCCAGGCCAACCAGGCGCTGCTCCAACGCCGGCGTGAGTTGACCGTGGCCCAGCGACAGGGTGGCCGGCCGACGGCCAAAGGTGTTGATGACGTCGCCCTGCAACCCCGACAGGCGGTAGCGCAGCGTGACGAAAGAATCGGGCTTGACGCGGGACATCGATGAGTCGGGATGGTTGACAAGCGGGCCTGCGCACCCGGTGACGCGTGGGCACGGCCCTTGCAGCCTCTGGGTGCCGACGGCGGTTTGGCCTGAAGCACTTGCCGTGCAACACCCTGATCTTGCACGGTGGCCGAACAGCTTGCGCAGGCAAGAACCAGGGGCCATTGTAGAAAACAACCCATTCTCGGGCATGCCTTGCGGGGATTGGAGCGGCTGGGGCTGAAGCATGCCGCTTTTTCTTCCGTGAACTGGCGCCGCCTGACGTCATGCAGATACTCCGCAATCGGTCAGATTTTTTGATGGAGGCCCGCTCGCCGTTCGATTTGGTCGTGAATCTGACACAGTGGCGTGGGTATCCACCCCGAATTGCAGCGATGGCGCCGCTCCCACAGGGTGATAGTTCCGCCGTGCCGACAGAAGTTGCATCTGCAGGAGATCAGCCTTCTGGCCGATGCGGCTGTGAAATCGAGCGTGGCCTGACGGTAGTACGAGAGGCAATGAATCGCGACGGGGGCGTCGCTCCCACAGGAAGGCTGAATCGCAACGGGGGGCGTCGCTCCCACAGGAAGGCGGGCCGGTCGCAGCGGTTGGGAGTGCCGACCCTGTGCGAGGCCAGCCCCTGGCCGATACGGTGGGAGTGCTGGCACCGGGCTCAGTCCGTATCCGCGTCGTCCCCCTCGGGTCCTGACGTGCCAAAGTCCAGTTGCAGCGGGTTGCCGTAGTCACGCGCGATGTTGACGCTGCTCTTGTGCCCGACCGAGCCCAGGTGGCGCCGCAGCCAGCGCTTGGCTGCTGCCGAACCGCGGTCAAAGAGCTTCTCCACGGTGACCGGCTGCGGCACCGTCTTGGCCTTGGGCGGCAGGTCATCCAGCGTGGGACCGCCGCCGATGCGGTGCATGCGGATGGTTCGCGCGCCCGGCGGTGCCGCGCCGCGCTCGATCAGGTCGTTGACCAGCGCCACGGTACGCATCTGCGCGATCAGGCTGGCACCGAAGGTCAGGTCATTGACGCGGTCGGCAATGGCCGCGGACGTGATGGGCTTGCCCTGCCGGCGCAACGGATTGATCTGGATCAGCAGGATGTCGTCGGTCTCGCCCATCTCAATCAGGGGCCCCAGCGCCGGGTTGCTGGCATAGCCGCCGTCCCAGTAGATCTTGCCGTTGATCTCGGGCGCCCGGAACAGCTGCGGCAGGCAGGAGGAGGCAATCACCGCCTCGGCACTCAGGCGAGCGCCGCTGAAGACCTCGGCGCGGCCGGTCTGCACCTCGGTGGCGGTGACGAACACGCGCGGCGAGGCCAGCCTGGCCAGACGCTGGAAGTCGATCACCTCCACCAGCAACTCGCGCAGCGGGTTGTAGTCGAGCGCATTGACCTGGTAGGGCGAAACGCGGGTCCACGACGACGGCAAGGCGCCCAGCATAAGGCGCCCAAGGTGGCTCAGCCCGCTGCCCATGGCACCCCAGCCCATGACCCGGCGCCAGATATGGGCCAGCGCCACCCGCGCCTCCTCGGCCGGATCAGCGGCGTCGGCCTCGGCACAGGCCCAGCCATGCGCCACCGCCACCGCGTTGAGTGCGCCGGCGCTGGTGCCGCTGATGCCGGCAAAGGTGACGCGCGGATCCTGCAACAGCGCGTCCAGCGCGCCCCAGGTGAACGCACCGTAGGCGCCACCGCCTTGCAGTGCCAGGTGAACCCGCTTGGGGGCGGGCGCCCTGCGGCTCTTGCGCCCGGGTTGCCGGGCCGTCATGCCAGCCTCCGCGCCGGAAGGTGGGGGACGATCGGGAGACCGTCGTATACCCCATCACGACCACGCGCACGAGAGGCTGGGATGGGAGACAGGGAGCAACCAATGGCCATGGCCTGCAAGACTTGCGACGGTGCAGGCCAGCCAAGGCCAAAAAGGCCGCACCGCGCGGGCATTCTGCTTGGATTCCCTTGCGTCATGCTTGCCCATTATGCTGAATCCGGCGACCAGGTGAATGCGCTAGCGGCGGCCCGGATGGCAACCGCGACCGTGGGGGCACGGGCGGGCAAGCGCCTGGCCTTGCCACTTTGTATGGGGATAATGAACGGCATGGCACATGGACACGCCACCATCGCGCTGAACCTGGTCACCCAGCCCGCCGCACGCGGCTGGGTCGATGCACGCGGCGGCCCATCCATCAAATCCCCGATTGAGCCTGCGCACCCGCCATGCCGTTGAAGGACCTGCCCCCGGACGCCCGCCCGCGCGAGAAGCTGCTCACGCGCGGCCCTGCCGCGCTGAGCGATGCCGAGCTGCTGGCGCTGCTGCTGCGCACCGGAATTCCGGGCAAGGGCGTGCTGCAACTGGCGCAGGAACTGCTGGACACCTTTGACGGGCTGGCCGGCCTGCTGCACGCCAGCGCCGACGACATCAAGGCCATCAAGGGACTGGGCGGCAGCGCCAAGCGCGCGCTGCTGGTTGCGGTGATGGAGCTGGCCCGGCGCGCCCTGGCACAGCAACTGCAGGAGCGCTCGGCCATGACCAGCGCCGGAGAAGTCAAGCACTACCTGCAGATGCAGCTGGCGGCCAACGGACACGAGGTATTTGCCGTTCTGTTCCTGGACAGCCAGAACCGGTTGATTGCGTTTGAGGAGCTGTTCCGGGGGACCGTGGCACAAACCAGCGTCTACCCGCGCGAGGTGGCGCTGCGGGCGTTGCACCATGGCGCGGCAGCCGTCATCCTGGCGCACAACCACCCCAGTGGCAACACGACGCCCAGCCGCGCCGACAAAACGCTGACCGCCACGCTCAAGGCGGCGCTGGACCTGCTGGACATCCGCGTGCTGGACCATGTGATTGTCGCGCGCGGCCAGGCGCTGTCCATGGCCGAGGAAGGCTTGCTGTGAAGCCGCAGGCGCACGCCACCTGGCAGCGGGACCTGAATGCCATCCGCCAGCAGCTGGCGCGCGAGCGCGAGCGCGAGGCGCGCGCCGCCGCGCAGCGCAAGGCCAGGCAGCGGCAAAGCAGTTCAGAGCACCGGCTCTTTGAGCGCGCCATGGCCGATGTCACGCCCCTGCGCCGGAACGGATCACGCCTTGTGCCGAAGACAACCGCAACGCCGCTGCCCATCCCGCGCCAACGCCTGCGCGACGAGCAGGCGGCGCTGCAGGAATCGCTGTCCGATGCGTTTGACCCGGGCACGCTGCTGTACGTGGACGAACTGCTGAGCTTCCGCCGCCACGGCATCGGGCCGGACGTCCCGCTCAAGCTGCGACGCGGCACCTGGGTCATGCAAGCGGAAATCGACCTGCACGGCCTGACCCGGCATGATGCGCGCGAAGCGCTGGCGGCGTTCCTGGCGCACGCCCAGGCCCGGGGCCACCGCTGCGTGCGTGTCATTCATGGCAAGGGACTGGGCTCGCCCGGCCGCATCCCGGTGCTCAAGTCCCGCGTGCCCGCCTGGCTGATTCAGAAAAAGCAGGTGCTGGCCTTTGCCCAGGCCACGGCGCCAGACGGTGGCGCCGGCGCGCTGCTGGTGCTGCTGGCCCGTGGCAAGCAAGCGCCCGCGTAAGAGCCACCGGAACCATGCCACCTGACGGCGCAATGGCTGGCAGGAGATGACCCGCCTGCGGCCGCAAGTCACGAGACGCTGGCCGGCGCAACCTGCAGCGGGCGCTGCGCTTCCCTTCCAAACGGCTTTGCGGTAAGCTCCAAATCACGTTTCTGCATTCATGACCGCAGGAGGCAACCCCGCAATGCGCAAGCAACCCGCACTTCAGCTGCACGTGCCCGAACCCCCGGGCAGGCCCGGTGGCAAGACCGATTTCTCCTACCTCAAGACCAGCCCCGCGGGTGCCATTGCCCGGCCGCCAACCGACGTCCTGGGCGCCAATACCATGGAGACCGCTGCCAACCTGGTGCGCGTCCTGGACGATCAGCACCAGGCCGTGGGCCCCTGGGCGCCCAAGCTCAACCCGAAGCAACTCCGCCAGGGCCTGCGCGCCATGCTCAGGACCCGCGTCTTTGACGCGCGCATGCTGATGGCGCAGCGCCAGCGCAAGCTCTCCTTCTACATGCAGTGCCTGGGGGAAGAGGCCATGGCCTGCGGGCAGGCGCTGGCGCTGCAGGACGGCGACATGCACTTTGCCTACTACCGCCAGCAGGGACTGCTGCTCTCGCGCGACGACGTGCCCATGTGGGAAATGATGTGCCAGCTCATGAGCAACGAGCGTGACCCCATCAAGGGCCGTCAGCTGCCCGTGCTGTATTCGTACAGGGACGCCGGCTTCTTCTCGGTGTCGGCCAACCTGGCCACGCAGACCATCCAGGCGGTGGGCTGGGCCATGGCGTCAGCAATCAAGGGCGACACCCGGATCGCCACCACGTGGATAGGCGACGGCTCGACCGCGGAAAACGACTTCCACGCCGCGCTCACTTTTGCCCATGTGTACCGCGCGCCCATCATCATCAACGTGGTCAACAACCAGTGGGCCATCTCTACCTTCCAGTCCATTGCCGGGGGTGAATCCACCACCTTTGCGCAGCGCGGGGTGGGCTACGGCATTGCCTCGCTGCGCGTAGACGGCAACGACTTGCTGGCCGTTTACGCAGCGTCCAGGTGGGCGGCCGAGCGCGCGCGCAGCAACCACGGCCCGACGGTCATCGAGTGGATCAGCTACCGGGCATCCGCCCACTCCACATCGGACGACCCGTCCAAGTACCGCCCGGCCGACGACTGGGACCACTTCCCGCTGGGCGACCCCATTGCCCGACTCAAGCAGCACCTGATCCAGCTCGGCGAATGGTCCGACGAACGGCACGAAACGCTGAAAAAGGAGCTGGAAGAAGAAGTGCTGGCAGCGCAGCGAAAGGCCGAGAGCTACGGCAGCCTGCTTGACGGCCGCCTGCCCAGCGCCGCGACCATTTTCGAAGACGTGTACGAGACCATGCCGCCACACCTGCACGCGCAGCGGCAGCAGATGGGGATTTGAACCATGGGCACCGCACCCGAGACCCAGGCCGGCACACCGGCCAAAACAACATCCATGAGCATGATCCAGGCGCTGAACTCGGCGCTGGACGTGATGATGGCGCGCGACGAGAACGTCGTCACCTTTGGCGAGGACGTGGGTTACTTTGGCGGCGTCTTTCGCGTCACCGCCGGCCTGCAGGAAAAGTACGGCAAGACGCGCTGCTTTGACACGCCGATCTCGGAGCTGGGCATCGTCGGCATCGGGCTTGGCATGGGCGCCTACGGCCTGCGGCCCGTCGCGGAAATCCAGTTTGCCGACTACGTGTATCCGGCGTTTGACCAGATCGCATCTGAGGCGGCGCGGCTGCGCTTTCGCTCGGCCGGCCAGTTCTGGGCGCCGATCACCATCCGCATGCCCAGCGGCGGCGGCATCTATGGCGGGCAGACGCACAGCCAGAGCCCGGAGGCGCTGTTCACGCACATCAGCGGCATCCGCACCGTCATGCCCAGCAACCCCTACGACGCCAAGGGCCTGCTCATTGCCTCCATAGAAAACAACGACCCGGTCATCTTCCTGGAGCCCAAGCGGCTGTACAACGGCCCCTTTGACGGCCACCACGACCGGCCCGTGGTGCCCTGGTCGCGGCACGAGCTGAGCCAGGTGCCCGAAGGCCACTACACGGTGCCGCTGGAGAGCGCGGCCATCTTCCGGCCGGGCAACGCGGTCACGGTGCTCACCTACGGCACCATGGTCTGGGTCGCCGAATGCGCAGCGCGCGAAACCGGCGTCGATGCGGAAGTGATCGACTTGCGCTCGATCTGGCCGCTGGACCTGGACACCATCGTCTCCTCGGTGCAAAAAACGGGCCATTGCGTGATCGTGCACGAGGCCACGCGCACCAGCGGATTTGGCGCCGAGCTCGCTGCGCTGGTCCAGGAGCACTGCTTCTACCACCTGGAGGCGCCCATAGAACGCGTGACCGGCTGGGACACGCCGTACCCGCACGCGCAGGAATGGGCCTACTTCCCCGGCCCGGCCCGCGTCGGCGCCGCGCTGACCCGAGTCTTGGAGGCATAGACAGCCATGGGAACCTACGTCATTCGCATCCCGGACATCGGCGAGGGCATTGCCGAGGTGGAGCTGGTGGCCTGGCACGTGGCCGCCGGCGACACCGTCTCCGAAGACCAGCTGGTGGCCGACGTCATGACCGACAAGGCCACGGTGGAGATCCCCTGCCCCGTCGACGGCAAGGTCATTTCGCTGGGCGGCGAAGTGGGCCAGACGCTGGCCGTGGGCGCCGAGCTCCTGCGGCTGCAAGTCGAGGGCGCCGGCAATCTCAGGGAGGGCGACGACGCGGCGCCGTCCGCTGCCGCCGCGGCGCCGGCGCAGGCGGCTTCGCAGACCCAGTCGCAGGCTGCGCCACCGCCTCCCGCAGCCGCTCCTGATCCCGAACCCGCACCCAAAGCTGAGCCTGCTCAGCAAACCGCCTCGGCAGAGCCCCACGTCCCGTCCAGCCCCACCAGCGCCACCGAATCAGAGCGTCCGCCCCGGCAGCGCGTGACGCCGCGGCGCGCCAGCGAGCGTCCGCTGGCGTCGCCGGCGGTGCGCCGCCGCGCGCTGGACCTGGGCATAGAGCTGCGCTTTGTGCAGGGCAGCGGCCCGGCCGGGCGCATCATGCACGAAGACCTGGCCGACTTCGTCGCCCGCGGCGGCCAGCTGCACGCAGGCGGCAGCGGCACCGGCTACGAGAAGCGCCAGGGCGAGCAAACCATCCCCGTGATCGGGCTGCGCCGCATGATCGCGCGCAAGATGCAGCATGCCAAGCGGCAGATCCCGCACTTCGCCTACGTCGAGGAGGTCGACGTGACCGAGCTGGAAAAGCTGCGCCAGACGCTCAACGCACGCCATGCTGGCTCGCGCGGCAAGCTCACGCTGCTGCCCTTCCTGGTCCGGGCCATGGTGCTGGCGCTGCGCGAGTTTCCGCAAATCAACGCCCGCTACGACGACGAGGCCGATGTCGTCACCCGCTTTGCCGCCGTGCACATGGGCGTTGCCACGCAAACACCCAACGGACTCATGGTGCCCGTGGTTCAGCACGCCGAGGCGCTGGACCTGTGGTCCTGCGCGCAGGGCATCGCCGAGGTGGCTGCCGCGGCGCGCAGCGGCAAGGCGTCGCGCGACACGCTCACCGGCTCGACCATCACCATCACCAGCCTGGGGCCGCTGGGCGGCATTGTCAGCACGCCCGTGATCAACCATCCGGAGGTGGCCATCGTCGGCGTCAATCGCATGGTCGAGCGGCCCATGCTGCAGGACGGGCGCGTGGTGCCGCGCCTGCTCATGAACCTGTCCTCCTCGTTTGACCACCGCGTGGTCGACGGCATGGACGCCGCGCAGTTCATCCAGTCCATGCGAACACGGCTGGAGACGCCGGCCCTGCTCTTTGCGGAATGAAGCCATGAAAGAAATCACGACCCGACTGCTGGTCATAGGCGGTGGCCCCGGCGGCTACGTTGCGGCCATACGTGCCGGCCAGCTTGGCGTCTCCACCGTGCTGGTCGAGACTTCGGAACTGGGCGGCACCTGCCTGACCATTGGCTGCATCCCGTCCAAGGCCATGATCCACGCGGCGCGCCAGTTCGAGCATGCGGCGCAAAGCGCTGGTGGCTCACCGCTGGGAATCCGGGCCGGGCAGCCCAGCATAGACATAACGCAGACGGTGCAATGGAAGGACGGCATTGTCTCGCGCCTGACCGGTGGCGTGGGCACGCTGCTGCGCAAGGCCGGCGTCAAGGTCATCAAGGGCTGGGCGCAGGTACAAGACGGCAAGACCGTGACCGTCCAGGCCAAGGATGGCGAATCCATGCGCGTGCAGTGCGAGCACCTGCTGCTGGCCACGGGATCCGAGCCGGTGGAGCTGCCCATGGCGCCCTTTGGCGGTGCCGTGGTGTCTTCCACCGAGCTGCTCTCGCCGGTGGACCTGCCGCGCCACCTGGTGGTCGTGGGTGCCGGCTACATTGGCCTGGAGCTGGGCATTGCGTACCGCAAGCTGGGCGCGGACGTCACCGTGGTTGAGGCTGAAAACACCATCCTGCCGCGCTACGACGCCGAGTTGACCAAGCCGGTACTGCAGTCGCTCAAGCGCCATGGCATCACGCTGCATCTGGACTGCAGCATGGAGGGCCACGATGAGAGAACCGGCGTGCATATCCGCAACGCGCAGGCCGATCAGATCGCGATCGACGCTGACCGCGTGCTCGTGGCCGTAGGCCGCAGGCCGCGCAGCTCGGGCAACGGCATCGAATCGCTGCAGTTGCGCATGGACGGCCACTTTATCGCCGTAGACGACCGCTGCCAGACGTCCATGCGCAGCGTCTGGGCCATAGGCGATGTCACGGGCGAGCCCATGCTGGCGCACCGGGCCATGGCGCAGGGGGTGGTCGTGGCCGAGCAAATCGCTGGGCAGAACCGGCGTTTCCAGCCCCTGTCCATCCCCGCCGTCTGCTTCACGGACCCGGAGATCGTCACGGCCGGTCTTTCGGCGGCACAGGCCGAGGATGCCGGGGTTGACTGCATCCAGGGGACCTTTCCGTTTGCCGCCAACGGCCGCGCCATGACGCTGCAGTCGACCGCAGGCTTCGTGCGCGTGATCGCCCGCAGGGACAACCACCTGATTCTCGGCTGGCAAGCCGTGGGGCAGGATGTGTCGGAACTGGCCGCCGCGTTTTCCCAGTCCATGGAGATGGGCGCGCAGCTCGAGGACATTGCCGGCACCATCCATGCCCACCCGACACTGGGCGAGGCGGTCCAGGAAGCCGCGTTGCAGGCACTGGGCCAGGCGCTGCACATCTGATACGCCAGCTTCTCTGGCGATCGTGTGTGCGCAGATGTCATCCCAACCCCAAGGGGTGCGGAGCCCCGCACGGAGCGTACAGTCGGTGCTTTCCCAGACGGGCTGATGCCCTCGCCTGGATCAACAACCGCGTCCCGGGGTCTTGCCAACCAGCAGCTTGCGGTCCAGGCTGCCCGGTTTCGGTCCATGAGGTTATAGTCCGAGCCCATCATGAACAGCACCACCACGCTGCGCCGCGCCGTCTTCCTGCTGCTGCTGGCTGCGGTCACTGTGGCCTTCCTCTGGGTGCTGGCGCCGTTTTTTGGCGCCATCCTGTGGGCCGTGACGCTGGCGCTGCTGTTTTACCCCTTCAACCAGTGGATGCATCGCAGGCTGGGCGGACGCAGCAACCTGGCGTCGCTGCTGACGCTGCTGTTTTGCGTTCTCATCGTCATCGTGCCAATTGCGCTGATCGGGACCTCGCTGGCCACCGACATCCTGACTTTCATCCAGAAGGCACGCGCCGGCGGCTTTGACCTGCACGATCCGTACCAGCAGGTGTTGTCCCTGCTGCCAGACTGGATCACGGAGCGCATCGCGCAGCTGCACTGGCTCAACCTGGAACAGGTCATAGAAAAACTGTCCGAAGCCGCGCTGCAGGGCGGGCAGATCGTCGCCAGGCACACGCTGGAGGTGGGGCAGAACACGTTCCAGTTCGTCGTCAATTTTGGCGTCATGCTCTACCTGCTGTTCTTCCTGCTGCGCGACGGCACGCGGCTGGCCGGCATCTTCCGCCAGGCGCTGCCGCTGGAGCCGGAACACACCGACTACCTGCTCGAGAAGTTCTCCACCGTGGTGCGCGCCACGGTCAAGGGCAACATCGTCATCGCCATCGTCCAGGGAACGCTTGGCGGCCTCGCGTTCTGGGTTCTGGGCGTGACGGGCGCCCTGTTCTGGGGCGTGGTGATGGCGCTGCTCTCGCTCATGCCGGCCATAGGTGCGGCGCTGGTGTGGGCCCCGGTGGCACTGTACCTGCTCGCCACGGGCGCGATCTGGCAGGGCGTGGTGCTCATCGTCTGGGGCGTCGTGGCCATAGGCCTGTCGGACAACGTGCTGCGCCCCATGCTGGTCGGCAAGGACACCAAGCTGCCCGACTGGATCGTGCTGCTGTCCACGCTGGGCGGCATGGTGCTGTTCGGCATCAACGGCTTTGTCATCGGCCCGACCATCGCCGCCCTGTTCATTGCCTGCTGGTCGCTGTTCGGCCACACGCAGCAAAACGGCGTGGACGCCGCCAGTGCGCCCGCGCCCGCAGACGACGACGGCAACCCGGATCAGGCAGCCTGAGGCGGACCCGGCCCGCGGCGCCGGTCAGGGCTCGATCTCGAGCACCAGGTCGCCAGAGGCCACCGTGTCGCCGGTATGCACCAGGATGCGCGCCACCTGCCCACTGCACGGCGCGGCCACGGTGGTTTCCATTTTCATGGCCTCAATCGTGAGCAGCGGCTCGTTCTTCCTGACGCGCTCGCCCTCGCGCACGGCAACCTGGACCACCATGCCGGGGATGGGCGCGCCGACCTGCCCCGGCCGGCTGCTGTCGGCCTTGGCGCGCGCGGCAGCAACCGCGCTGTCGGCGTTGGCAACGCGCACCACGCGCGGCTGGCCGTTGACATCGTAAAAAAGGCTGGTCTGCGCGTCGGTACGCGCACTGCCCTGCAGGCTGATGATGAGCCGCTTGCCGGTATCGATGTCCACCTCGATTTCCTGCTGCTCCTGCAGTCCGTAGAAAAAGGCCGGCGTCGGCAGGTGGCTGACGTCGCCATAGCGGCTGCGGTGCTCGGCAAATTCGGCAAACACCTTGGGGTACATGAGGTGCGAGGCCAGGTCGGTGTCGCTGATCGGTACGCCCAGTTCGTCCTGCACCTCTTGCCGGACGGCCTGCAGGTCCACGCTGGGCAGCGCTGCCGCGGGGCGCCCCCGTATCGGCTCCTGGTCGCCCAGCACCTTGCGCTGCAGCGCCGGCGGGAAACCGCCCATGGGCGTGCCCAGCTCGCCGCGGAAGAAAGCAACCACCGATGCGGGAAAGTCAATGGCAAAGTCCGGATCGGCCACCTGTTCCGGCGTCAGCCCCTGCGCCACCATGTACAGCGCCAGGTCCCCTACGACCTTGGAAGTCGGCGTGACCTTGATGATGTTGCCAAACAGGCGGTTCACGTCGGCATAGGCCTGCGCAATCTCGGGCCACTGCTGCTCAAGGCCCATGGCGCGCGCCTGCTCGCGCAGGTTGCTGTACTGGCCGCCGGGCATGGCATGGCGGTAAACATCTGCGGTACCGGCGCGCAGGCTGGTCTCGAATGGCGCGTAGTGGCGGCGCACGCCCTCCCAGTAGTCCGAGAGCTGGCGCAGCGCACCCGGGTCAACGCCCGTGTCGCGCTCGCCATGCGCCAGCGCGGCGGCAATGGCGCCCAGGTTGGGCTGCGAGCTCAGGCCGCTCAGTGCGTCCAGCGCGCCATCCACCGCATCGACCCCCGCGTCCACCGCCGCCAGCACGCTGGACGCGGCAATGCCGCTGGTGTCGTGCGTATGAAAATGCAGCGGCAGCCCCGTTTCTGCGCGCAGCGCGGCCACCAGCTGGCGGATCGCCGCCGGCTTGCAGACCCCGGCCATGTCCTTGATTCCCAGGACATGCGCGCCGGCCGCTTCCAGCTGCCGCGCCAGGTCAACGTAGTACGCCAGCGTGTACTTGTCCTCGCCCGGGTCGCTGAGGTCGCCCGAATAGCAGATGGCTGCCTCGCACAGCGCGCCGGTCTGCAGCACGCCGTCCATGGCCACGCGCATGTTCTCCACGTTGTTGAGCGCATCAAACACGCGGAAGATATCAATTCCGGTTGCCGCCGCCTGCTCGATGAAGTAGCGCACCACGTTGTCCGGGTAGTTGGTGTAGCCCACGGCGTTGGACGCGCGCAGCAGCATTTGCAGCGGGATGTTGGGAATGGCTTCGCGCAAGCGTGACAGGCGCAGCCATGGATCCTCGCGCAAAAAGCGCAGCGCCACGTCAAACGTGGCGCCGCCCCAGCATTCCAGCGACAGCAGCTGCGGCGCCAGGCGCGCGTAATACGGGGCGATCCTGAGCATGTCGATGCTGCGCATGCGCGTGGCCAGCAGCGACTGGTGCGCGTCGCGCATGGACGTGTCGGTAAGCAATGCGCGCGGCTGCTCGCGCATCCACCGGGCAAAGGCCGCCGGCCCGCGCGCGCGCAGCGCGTCGCGCAACCCGGCGGGCGGCGGTTGCTGCAGGCCGATGTCCGGCATGCGCGGCGCAGGAAGCGGAAACTCCGGCGCGGTGCGTCCGGTCATCAGCGGATGCCCGTTGACGCTGACATCGCCCATGAAGCGCAGCAGCTTGGTCGCGCGGTCTCGCCGTTCGGCAAAGTCAAACAGCTCGGGCGTTGAATCAATGAAGCGCGTGGTGTACTGGCCACGCGCAAAATCCGGGTGGCCCACCAGCTTGATCAGGAACAGCAGGTTGGTCGCCAGGCCCCGGATGCGGAACTCGCGCAGGACGCGGTTCATGCGCCGCACCAGCACCTCCACGCTGGGGGCCGACACCGTCACCTTGACCAGCAGCGAATCGTAGTACGGTGTGACCTCGGCGCCCGTATACGCTGTGCCGCCGTCCAGGCGTACGCCCATGCCGCCAGGACTGCGGTACACGGTGAGCCGGCCGTAATCGGGGGCAAATCCGTTCTCCGGGTCCTCGGTGGTGACGCGGCACTGCAGCGCATGGCCGTTCAGGCGGACCCGCTCCTGCACCGGCAGCTCGGGCACAGCGCCCAGGCGCGCGCCTTCGGCAATGCGCAACTGCGCAGCGACGATGTCCACGCCGGTAACTTCTTCGGTCACCGTATGCTCCACCTGCAGCCGCGGGTTGACCTCAATGAAGTAAAACTGCCCGGTCTCGGTATCGAGCAGGAATTCCACCGTGCCCGCGCCCACGTAACCCACGTGCCGGCACAGCCGCAGCGCGGCATCGCACAAGGCCGCGCGCTGTTCGGCGTCCAGGTAAGGCGCCGGCGCCCGTTCCGCCACCTTCTGGTGGCGGCGCTGCACCGTACAGTCGCGCTCATACAGATGAATGATGTTGCCGTGCTGGTCGCCCAGCACCTGCACTTCCACGTGGCGCGCCGCGCGCACCAGCTTTTCCAGGTAACCGGCGTCGCTGCCAAACGCGCTCCTGGCTTCGCTGCGTGCCGTGCGCAGCGCCTCGGCCAGCTGGTCTTCCGATTCAATCTCGCGCATGCCCCGGCCCCCGCCGCCCCAGCTGGCCTTGAGCATGACCGGATAGCCCAGCCCTGCCGCGATGTCGCGCACCGCCGACACGTCTTCCGGCAGCGTACCTGACGCGGGCAGCACCGGAACCGCAGCGGCCTGCGCGGCTGCGCGCGCCGCCACCTTGTCGCCCAGCTGGCGCAGCGTGTCGCCGCCCGGGCCGACAAACACAAGTCCGGCCGCGGCACAGGCGTCTGCAAAATCGGCGTTTTCCGACAGGAAGCCATACCCGGGATGGATGGCATCGGCGCCGCACTGCAGCGCAACACCGATGATGTCCGCCACGTCCAGGTACGCTGCCACCGGCGCCGCGCCCCCGCCCACCATGTAGCTCTCGTCGGCCTTGAACCGGTGCAGCGCAAACCGGTCCTCGTGCGCATAGATCGCGACCGTGGTGATACCCATCTCGACGGCGGTCCGCATGATGCGAATGGCGATTTCCCCCCGGTTGGCAACAAGCAGCTTGCGGATGGTCATCAATGCGTCCTCAGAAATGGCGCGCCCCGCGGCAAGCGCAGCGCGTGAAAAACGGTTCCCGGCGGCAGCCGCACGGAAAGACATCGGGAAAAATCCCGTTTGATCCAGTCCCCTGGCGCCCCGCATGCTGGCACCGCATCAGCGCGACCGGCCCGCATCGCCCAGGGCTGCCGGCGGCCTGCATCACGACTTCTTGCGTTTGCCCGGCCGCGTCAGCAACCACTGGCATCCGGCGCTGACCATGACCAGCACGGTGTATGTCGCGATGCGGCCGTCTTCGCCCGTCAACGCCAGGCCAAAGGCCAGCACCAGGACGCAGGCCGCAAAGTTGACGCCCACCTGCGCCATCCAGCCCAGCTTCAGCGCCGGCCGCCAGCCCAGCAGCCGGCACGCCAGGACCATGGCCGGCGCCAGCACCAGCGCCGGCGCCAGAAAGCCGGCCAGATGCCAAAACAGATCGCCCCAAGTCATTTTTGATCAATGCGCGCCCGCACAAACACAGGGTGCTTCCAAAGCCAGCAACAAATTCTATCTACTATCTATAATGACGCGTCATGACCGTCTGGGCATTGGGCCTCAACCACAATACCGCACCAGTTGACCTGCGCGGTCGCTTTGCATTTGCCCTGGACCAGATCACCCCGGCACTCGCCGGCCTGCGGGAAGGCCACCCGCAGCATCCCGAGGCGGCCATCCTGTCCACCTGCAACCGTACCGAAGTCTACTGTGCCTCGGACACCGTGCAGGTCGACCACACGCTGGGCTGGCTGGCGCAGGCTGGCAACGTGCCGGCCGATGCGCTGCGCCAGCACAGCTACGTCATGCAGGACGACCAGGCTGCGCGCCACGCGTTTCGTGTTGCCAGCGGCCTGGACAGCATGGTCCTGGGCGAGGCCCAGATCCTGGGCCAGCTCAAGCGCGCCATACAGGTCGCGCAAGACGCCGGTGCGCTGGGGACCACGCTCAACCAGCTGTTCCAGCGCAGCTTCTCGGTGGCCAAGCAGGTGCGCAGTTCCACCGAAATAGGCGCGCACTCGATCAGCATGGCGGCTGCCGCGGTTGAACTGGCCAGCCAGCTGTTCGAGGACCTGGGCCAGCTGCGCGTGCTCTTCATCGGCGCGGGAGAAATGATCGCGCTGGCAGCCACCCACTTTGCGGCACGCAATCCCAAATCCATGACGATTGCCAACCGCACGCTGGCGCGCAGCGAGCACCTTGCCAGCGGCCTGGGCGCCGAGGCCATGCGCCTGGCCGATCTGCCCGCGCACCTGCACGAGTTCGACGCCATCATCAGCAGCACCGCCAGCGCGCTGCCCATCATTGGCCTGGGCGCGATCCGGAGCGCCGTCAAGAAGCGCCGCCACCGTCCCATCTTCATGGTGGACCTGGCCGTCCCCCGCGACATCGAGCCCGAGGTTGCGCAGCTGAACGACGTCTACCTCTACACGGTGGACGACCTGGCCGGAATCGTCAAGAAGGGCCACGCCAGCCGCGAAGCGGCCGTCTCGCAGGCCGAAGCCATCGTCGACGCCGGCGTGCAAAGCTTCATGCACTGGCTGGAGCAGCGTGACTCCAGCCACGGCGTCGTCCCCCTGATTCAGGAACTCAACGCCCAGGCCGACCAGTGGCAGGCCATAGAACTGGCCCGCGCCCGCCGCCGCCTGGCCCGCGGCGAAGACGTGGACGCCGTCCTGCAGGCGCTGGCGCGCGGCATGTCTCAGAAAATGCTGCACGGGGCCCGGGTGGAGCTCAACACCGCAGCCCCAGGCGCGCGCCAAGACACCATGCAAAACGTGGCGCGGATGTTCTTGCGCGACGAGATCCGCCGGTAGTTCGCCAGCCGCCAGTTTGTTCGCGGCAGGCGGATTCTCCAGCCGGGCCGTGCAGCACCGCGGTGCCGGTCAAAGAATTCCGCTCGTCACATTTCAGACACCGTTCGTCGATTCTTTTACACGTCGACACGTTTGACGGGCATGATGCGGCCATGTGCCCTGCAGCCACAGAACCGCAAGCCTCCCGTCGCGACGACGCCCGCGGGTTCACACTGATAGAAATGATGGTAGTGATCGCGATCACAGCCATCTTGATACTAATCGGCATGCCGTCGTTGCGGTTCCTGATGGAGCGCAATGCAATTGCATCTCAGGTCAACACCTTCATTGGAAGCGTGACTCTGGCCCGGTCAGAAGCCATCAAGCGCAATGCCTCGGTCGTCCTGTGTCGTAGTGAAAACGCCGATACGGCAGACGAGCAAGACCTGTCCTGCGCCACCACGGGAGACTGGAAAAGCGGGTGGATCGTCTTCATGACCCATGACTCCACCAGCAATTTTGATCCAGGCGAAGGCGATGTGCTGCTGCGTGTGCAAGGCCCGTTCAAGGATAGCGGTGGAATTCAACAGAGCCAGTACAAACGCATCCAGTTCCGCAACTCGGGAATCGCAAGCAGCGGCGTTTCCTCGTTCACCTTCGATTCGGTATCCAAGAATACCGCTCAGATGCGCCGTGTTTGCGTCTCGATTACCGGACGTGTACGTCTGATCGACAACTCAACCGATACCTGTAGCTGACTTTGACATGATGATCCGCTATCCCCCGTCACCCAGGCAGGCGCAGTGTGGCGCTTCGCTGCTCGAAGTGCTGATCGCGATCCTGATCATGTCATTCGGCATGCTCGGGATTGCCGGCCTGACAGCCGCTTCGCTCAAGACTGCGAAGCTGGCTCAGTTCCAGAGTACCGCCCTGCAGTTGGTGAATGAATACGCCGAAAGCATGCGCGGCAACATTGCAGCCGTCCGCAACGGTGATTACGAGATGAAAAGCGCCCCATACACCGGTGCCACCAGTGCTGTCCCAGTTCCCGGCTGCGACAACAACGACTGCACCCCGGCACAGATTGCCAGCATAGACAAGGCGGAGTGGATCAACAACCTCCGCCGACGACTGCCGGCCGGTGGTGCCTATGTGGATCGCGACGGCCTGTCGATGGACATCTGGATCATCTGGCAGGAGCCAGACCTCACGCTCGACGAAGACTCTACGCTCTCGGTGGCAGGGACCGGTGGCAATGCCTGCCCGGACGACGCCATAGGCGAATCCTACGACGGTGACCCGCCGGTGTGCATGTACTACAGGGTCAGCTTATGAAATCCATGACTGCTCCAACCGCCATGCACCAGCGTGGACGTACCCTGCTTGAGCTGCTGATCGCACTCGCCATCGGCTTGGTCATCATGCTGGCGCTCGGCACCGTTTATCTCGGCACGTCGAGTACCACGCGTCAATCCGTCTCGGTCAACCGCATGAGCGAGGATGCGGCGATTGCCTTCAAGCTCATCGGAGACGACTTGCGCATGGCCGGCTTCAGCAGGCCGCGTGCGCTGACGCTTCCGGGCGGACCCATTATCGACGGTGTCAAGCTGACCGCTCCAGACCGTGCCTTTACCGGTGCGGCTGTACGCGGATGCGACCACGGCTTCGCCAATCCCGCTGTTGCCTTTGAAAACCTCACTTGTGCGGGCGATACGGACAAGCCCGCTGCCGTTGCGATTCGCTTTGAAGGCGACGTGGTCAATACCGTCGCGATCAATGACAATCCCAGCGACTGTCTCAATCGGGAGGTCACTGACACCCTCACCTCGGTGCTTGGCCCCTACCATCTGGTCGAATCGCGTTTTGCCGCCAGCTCAGGCGGCTCCAGTGGTACGCCTGAGTTGAGCTGCGGCGGCAATGGCAGCGCCACTTTTGCTGCACAGCCTCTGGTTCAGTTCGTCGAAGACATCCAGATGCGCTACGGTATCACCAGTGCCAGCCAGGTCAGGCGCGACGTGGTGCGGTACGTCACGGCTGCCGAAATCGATGCCTTGGGCGGTACCGTGGACCGCGACTGGTCTCGCGTCGTCAACGTGCGCATCTGCTTGGTCATGCGCAGCCAGAACCGCGATCAATCGGGCAGCAACAGCTACATCGACTGCGACGGCAACACGGCAACTTCCGCCGACGGGCTGGCCCGCCGCGCATTCACTTCCGTGTACGCACTTCGCAACGCCAGCGATTTCCTTCAACCATGACTCGGCCTCACGACATGGAAATCCGCAATCCACCCCACTTGCAACGGCAGCAGCGCGGCATCGTCCTGGTTCTGGCTCTGGTGTTTGTCGTCGTCATCTCGCTGGCCGGTCTGTATGCCATGCGAGGTAGCATTATTGGAGAACAGGTCTCCAAAAACATACGAGCCAATACGGTTGCAACCCAGGCCGCTGAAACCGCGCTGCGCTATTGCGAGGATGAAGTGCGCCGGGGGGCCATGCCTGCGAGCCAGGTCGTTGAACTGCCAGTCACGCTTGCGGCCGGCTCCCTGCCCGGCCATTGGCAAACCCGCGCCAACTGGTTCAGCTCGACCGGAGCCGAACCGGAGGGTGAAGGAGATGGCGACGGTGGCGACAACGGTGATGAAGAAGCCGGTGACGGTCCCACGGCCACGACCACAGCCTTCGTGGAAATACCGGCGGACAAGCTCGCTGCAAGCGGCATGCGTGCGTTGCCGGTGGCGCCGCGCTGCATGGTCGAGCGCTTCAAGCTGCCACCAGCGCCTGGCGAGCCGCGCGAGGCCATCGCAACCCTGTATGTCTATCAAATCACTGCAGTGGGCTTCACGGCCGACTACGAACGCGACGACAGCACCAACCGGGCGAAGTCAGGTGGTGAATCATGGTTGCAGTCGTTCCTGATCCTGTAATTGAGAGTTGTTCATGAAACTCCTGTCCACTCATAAAAAGCTCAAGACAGCCATCGGAACCACTTGCCTGGCAGCCGGACTGTTGCTGGCTTCCGCCATGTCTTCAGCCCAAATGCTGCAACAACCTCTGGAAGCCGGTGGCGGCGGGGTTCCCCCAAACCTTGTTTTCACGCTCGACGACTCAGGCTCCATGTGGTGGGAATGCGTTCCCGACGATCTTTGTCTGCATCCGGGAACATCCAGAGGAATTGCCAGCATCCCTGGCATGGAGCGGGTCACTAAAGCCAGCGGCAATTTCGCCGGTATCGTGATGTATGACGACGGAGCCGATGGGCCCGTTTACAGTAGCAATGGCACCATCGTCTACGATCCGCGAGATGGGTATGTATCACCATATCCCATCGATCCGTTGCTCCCAAAGCAGTTGCGCAGCAACGCGATCAACCCAACTTATTACGATCCACAAGTCCATTATCTTCCGTGGCTCAAAGCTGACGGGTCGCGCTTCCCCGATGCACCACCCAGCGCAGCGCCGATTCTGCCGGGAAGTACGCAAACGCAAAATCTGGAGGGGAACCAGACAATAGAAGCAACATGGTACCGCAGGCACGCTAACCGTACAGATGGAACGCAGGCCGCACATATTGCACGTTACTACATTCTCAAACCAGGTACGACAGGCAGCGACAAAGACGATTTCATATTAGTAAAAATAACAAATGATAAAAACTATCCAAAGGGGCCAAACCGCGAAGACTGTCTAGGATCCAGCTGTACTTATCAAGAAGAGATTCAAAACTTTGCTAACTGGTACACTTATTACCGCACCCGTGCACTGACCGCCATTGCAGGAACTGCCGAGGCTTTTGCCGACGTACCCGAGACCTATCGAGTCGGCTATGGTCGTATCAACCAGACGACAAACAAGAACATAGACGGCGTCAACGCCAGGACGCTGGAGCGCGGCGTGCGCGGTTTTTCCGAAGCCAAGCGCGAAGAGTTCTACGATTGGCTGTTCGATCAGACTCAGCCATCCGGTGGCACACCGCTGCGTCGCGCAATGGACGACGTGGGGCGATACTTTTCGCGCACTGACAACCGCGGCCCTTGGGGCGCCAATCCGGGTACAAATGACTCAACGCCCCATTCCAGCTGCCGCAGATCCATCCACATGCTCATGACCGATGGCATGTGGAATGGAGACGCGGCCAGCACCTCGGCTGCGAGGCAAAATGTGGACAACAGCAGTGGAGACAAGATTACGGGGCCCAGCGGGCAGGAATACAAATATGTGCCGGTTGCACCATACAAGGATGGTGCCTCGAACACGCTGGCCGACGTAGCCATGTACTACTGGAACCGTGACCTTCGGCCCGACTTGGAAAACAATATCACCGCTATTCCGGGCAACCCGGCTTTCTGGCAGCACATGGTGAACTTCACCATTGCATTTGGCGTGGACGGAACCCTCGACAACCCGGGTGACTTCGAGGCGCTCAAGAAGGGAAGCAAGAGCTGGCCCAATCCTGGCTCATCGGGCGGCGATGCCAGAACGATCGACGATCTCTGGCACGCCGCAATCAACAGTCGCGGGCGTGCGCTCAGCGCGCGCAACTCGGCCGAATACTCAGCAGCCATCACCTCCATCTTGGACGAGATCAAGGCCATGGAAGGCAGCGAAGCCGGCATTGGCGTATCAACCAGCGTCTTGGGCGAAGGTGACGACGCCAAGATGTATTCCGCATCATTCTCTTCGCCTGCCTGGATCGGTGACGTGAAGGCCGAAATGATTGACGAGGAGGGCAAACTGGCTGACGATCAGTCGGGCAGCTGGACCGCAAGCGAAAATCTGCCTGCCCCGGGCGCCAGAAAGATCTTCACTTACAACCCCATGGCAACCGCTGACAAAGGCGTAGAATTCCAGTGGAGCTCGCTCAGCGACGAGATGAAAGAATTGCTGTGGGGATCCACAAGTGGCGGCGAACCGCTGGTCGCTTACCTGCGCGGCGACAGCACGGGGGAAGGCACCGAGCACCGGGCACGTGAAAAGCAGCTGGAAGACGGCTCGATCGTGAAAAACCCGCTGGGCGACATTGTTCACTCCACGCCCACTCTGATCCATCAGATGGTGGACTCCTTCTACACGTATCTCCCTTCCAAAACCGGTGACTTGGACCAAGGCTGGGGCGCGGAAAGCTACGAGCGTTTTTTCCGGGCAAAAAAGCTGCGCGAGCCGCAGTTGGCAGTCGGTGCAAACGACGGCATGCTGCACCTGTTCAACGACAACACCGGGGTGGAAAGCTTTGCGTACATTCCGCATTCTGTCCTGGGGTCCGTGCAGCAGCTTTGGAACACGGACTATACGCACCGCTATTTCGTGGACGGCCCCGTACAGGAGTCTGATGTCTACGATCTCACCAATAATCGCTGGCACAACCTGATCCAGGGTTTCGGTGGCGCAGGCGGCAAGTACCTGTATACGATTCGCATGCCCGTACCTGATTGGGATCCGGACGGCGATGAACCCAACGCGCTGGGTGCCGCTGAGTCCGCCCCGAGCGCTTCCGACATTTTGTGGGAAATCAGTAACGAGACCAGCGGCTTTGCAGAAATGGGTTATGTGATAACCAAACCCGAGACCGGTGTGCTGCCGGACGGCACCTGGGTTACGATTTTTGGCAACGGCTACGAGAGTCCGAGCGGCAAGGCCCAACTGTTTATCGTCAACGCGCTCACCGGCGCACTGATCAAGAAAATAGATACTGGGGTCGGCTCGGTTGAAATAGAGAACGGACTGGGCGGCGTCGGTGTGGTCCGCGATAGCCAGCAGCGTATTGTAGCCGCATATGCGGGTGATTTACGTGGCAATTTATGGAAGTTTGATCTGTCTTCCGAATCTGAATCAGACTGGGATGTTGCATTTGGCGGCAACCCTCTGTTTGTGGCAAATAACTCTGATAGCGAGCTGGAGCCCATCACGGCCAAGCCATCGTTTCGTGCATTTCCAACTGGTGGCGTCATGGTTCTGTTTGGCACCGGTCGGCTATTTTCGGTTGGTGATCAAGCAAATACTGAAGAACGCAGCATGTACGGTCTGTGGGATCAGGTTCCCATTGGCACCGGCCCTGGCACTGCGAGCGATATCATTAATGACTCGGATACCTTGGTTACCCAAACCATAAACACTACGCCCCTCGCCGATGGCGAGGGGGTTTACCGGCAACTCATAGAAACTCCCGTTGACTATAAGACAAAGCGCGGATGGAGGCTGCCTTTGACAATCGCTGCCGGCGAACGGGTCATTGATGATCCACAGCCGATTTTTGACCGCATCCTTATGCAAACGATTACTCTTACGAATATCGAAGACGAATGCCAGTCAGCCGCAACCTTGCGTCGTGCCTATGTTCTGGATCCATTTATGTCAGGCACCAAGCAGGCGCCTTTTGACGGTAACTCCGACACCATCATGGAAAGCCATATTGTCGATTTGACCAGCGCCGACCCGACAAAGGGCGGTGCTCGCAAAGCAGTGATGCTGAGACCATCAAATGGAGACCGAAGGGCTGTCATTCTGGAAGGAGGGATCAAGATCCACTTCGGTACCGACAACATTCGGCGCTATTGGCGAGAAATCGTCTCGCCACCCAACTCTTGACATCGTGCCATGCAACACACAAAACACACCGGCGCAAGCGGCTTCACGCTGATTGAAGTGATGATCGTTGTCGCAATTGTCGCGATTCTGGCAGCCATCGCACTCCCCAGCTACCAAGAGTCAGTCCGCAAGTCTCGTCGCGCAGACGCCCGTGCCCAACTGATGGAAGTCGCACAATACATGGAACGCTTCTATTCTCAAAATGACCGTTACGATAAAGTCAACGACAATAGTGGAACTGACGTCAGCATTCCGTCCGCATTGACAACCGTACCGCGAGGCGGTTCAAGTGGATCCACTTACTACACGATTGGCTTCCAAGATGAGACTCTAACTCCCCGCGGCTTTACGCTGGAGGCCGTACCAACTGGCGCCCAAGCCAATGATCGTTGTGGGACCTTGCGTCTAAGTAGTGTGGGGCAGCGCACCAAAGATGGCGGATCGGACGACATGAGCGCCGCTGACTGCTGGCGCTAGAAATTGGGGACGAGACAGGGGTGTCGAACACCGTGCACCTGACGGACTGTTGAGCGTTAGAGAATGTCGGAGCCGACCGCCTATTTTCCCACTCACCCCATCGTTCAACCTGCGAAAATGATCGAACACCAAAGTTTCGATCATTTATGCAAGACACCCTGCGCTCACAACTGGACCACTACACCGCCCGCCTCGATGAACTGAACTTCCTGCTCGCGCAGCCGGACATCGCTGCCGACACCGGGCAGCTGCTGGCGCTGTCGCGCGAGCACAGCGAGGTGTCCACCGTTGCCGAGCGCTGGCGGCGCTACCGGCAGCTGGAACGCGACGCGGCGGCGGCGCGGCAGATGCTGGACGACGCCGAGATGGCCGATCTGGCGCAGGAGGAGATTGCCGAGGCCGAGGCCGAGATGGAGCGGCTGGAGGCGCAGCTGCAGCGCATGCTGCTGCCGCGGGACCCGGACGACGAGCGCGGCGTTTTCCTGGAAATCCGCGCCGGCACGGGTGGCGATGAATCGGCGCTGTTTGCCGGCGACCTGGCGCGCATGTACACGCATTACGCACAGCAGCGGGGCTGGCGCGTGGAGGTGGTGAGCGAGTCGGCTGCCGAGCTGGGCGGCTACAAGGAGCTGGTGCTGCACATCACGGGCGACCGGGTGTATGGCACGCTGCGGTTCGAATCGGGCGGGCACCGGGTGCAGCGGGTTCCGGTGACGGAAACCCAGGGACGCATCCACACCAGCGCCGCGACGGTGGCGGTGATGCCCGAGCCGGACGAGCGCGAGGCGATCACGCTGGATCCGGCGGACCTGCGCATAGACACGTTCCGCGCCAGCGGCGCGGGCGGCCAGCACGTGAACAAGACCGACTCGGCCGTGCGCATCGTGCACCTGCCCACGGGCATCATTGCCGAGTGCCAGGACAGCCGCAGCCAGCACAGCAACAAGGCGCAGGCGCTGCGCGTACTGCAGGCACGGCTGCAGGAGAAGGAGCGCAGCGAGCGCGCCGCAAGAGAGGCGGCAACCCGGCAGAGCCTGGTCGGCAGCGGCGACCGCAGCGACCGCATCCGCACCTACAACTTCCCGCAGGGCCGGGTCACCGACCACCGCATCAGCCTGACGCTGCACAAGCTGCCGCAGATCATGGACGGCGACTTGCAGGAGGTCCTGGAAGGGCTGCAAGCCGCACACGAGGCGGAGCAGATGGCAGCGCTGGAAGACGGCAGCTGAGCGCAACGCCGCTGCGGGTCGGCGCTGCACGCGGTAGCTGCGCTTCCTGCACGGGGTGGGCGCCGCGCTGCAATTGGCTGCGTCCGGCACAGCCGCAAAGGCCGCACCTTGTCGGGCATCCCGGACTCAAACCAACTTCTGCGCGGCCCGCGACGCTTGGCGCGTAGATGCATCGCCATTGCCGCAAACACCGCTGCTGCAACGATGTGTCACCGTCAATCAGCCTCAGTGCTGGTGTCCAGCACCTGCCGTCACGTTTCTGGTGCAAATGCCTGAAAGCAAAACCGCTCATGGTTAGAAAGAAAGCTCAGCTTCGTTTTTGGCCGGTGCGATTGCCGCGCTCCCCGCCTCCCAGTGTCGGGCCGAACTCAGCGATGGCCGGCCATGGGTTTTGTCCCCCTGTGGCCGTGCCGAGAAGCGCAGCCGCTGGTGCTGGCCGGTGCAGCGCAGCATGCACCGGATTCGTGCTCTGACTCGCTGCGGTTGTTTGAGCGGAGTGTTTGCGCAGCAAACGCGTAGCGAGTTCCGCAGCGCAGCACCAGTGGCGAGCATCGCAGGTTGCCCCAATGCGCAGCATTGGGGACACGGCCAGTGGGGTGCCCTTCTTTTGCCTTCTTTTCTTGGGCACCCAAGAAAAGAAGGTGCGCTGCCGGGCGCATGTCCCGGCTGCACGCCGCGCACGGGACAGCATTCCCACGAAAATGGATTCTTGGCTGAGCATCGTTGCTAATTATGGAAACCGCTTTCATCCGTCTATTTGAACCTAGAATCCGCAGTTGACCGCTTATTTTCTTTGGCATCTATTTGTTCTTGCTCGAGTTTTTGCGTTTTTCAAGGTTCACCCATCAGATGAAGACGCTATGCGCCTGATCGCACAGCGCTGGACGCGCCATGCTGCGTTGCTCCGCCTTGCAGACAGCAAGTCTGCGGCGTTGTCGCCCTTGCAGGGCGCCCCGCAGCCAGAGGCTGCTTC